>OHMP01000380.1_pt1 | contig 24986 bp, 20 predicted proteins | sample 1569341 | NCBI WGS metagenome assembly OHMP01 (sample SAMEA3879584, study PRJEB24766) | human gut metagenome | biome: human-associated habitat; feature: feces | place: USA | collected 1985/1987 | reverse complement strand
GCATTGACGATTCGGGGCTGGTCTCTTCCCGGGAAGTCAACACCACCCTGGCCTTCGTCCAGATTGACGAACATGGCGACCGTGATTTTTCCTTCTACCGCAATCCCGGCGCGGACATGAAACTGACCTCCGGGGAGGTGGACATGGCGCTGGTGGAAAACACGCGCGTATTCCACTTCGGGACCATCTCCATGACGCACGGCGACGTGCGGCGCGCCACGAGGCATGCCGTCAGCCATGCCCGGGAGAAGGGTGCCCTCGTCTCCTTTGACCCCAACCTCCGGCCTCCCCTCTGGCCCAGCCTGGAGCTGGCCCGGGAGCAAATGCTCTACGGCTGCGGCGCGTGCAGCGTCATGAAAATAGAGGTGGAGGAACTTCTGTTCCTCACCGGGTGCTCCTCCATGAAGGAAGGGCTGGATGCCCTGAAAAGGGAATTCAGCAATCTCCGCCTCATCCTCGTAACAGGGGGCAGGGAAGGGAGCTGGGCTTCCTATGGAGACACGCTGGTTTACCAGCCTACGTTCCTGAAGGTCAATACCATTGACACGACGGGCGCCGGAGACGCCTTTTTTGGTTCCTGCCTGGACTGGATTCTGGAAACAGGGCTGGAAAACCTGACGGACGGACAGTTGGCGGACATGCTTTTATTCGCCAACGCCGCCGCGTCCATCGTGACGACGCGCAAGGGAGCCATCCGCTCCATGCCGAACCGCGTGGAAGTCCTGGCCCTGATGGCAGGGGGCGTTTGAAGGGCATCGTAAATACACAGCTTCCCTCATTGGTTTTTACCTGAACTGTTTCCAGCGAGTAAACAAGAGGGAGGACCTTTCATTTCTTGCAGCACATTCCCGTTTCGTGTTGATAAAAGTTGTATAAATATACTGCGGTTTGTCTTGCAATTGTCGATAAACAAAAACCGCAAGCGCTTATGAACAGCAACTTGCGGTATAAAAGGGATGGTGCTCGAGAGGGGACTCGAACCTTCACGGGGGAACCCCCACTAGAACCTGAATCTAAACACTTTTATTCATTGTAAGCAATTTACGAATATGTCCCCCAGTTTGTCCCCTAATTCGTCTTGAAGCTTTTTCTGTAAACCATTACTCTCGTTACATGAAGAGGAAGCATGCCAAAGGCCGATATGGCAGCAAAGTCAAACTCACTGAAGTAAAGAAGAAAGGTCGCCCTTCAGTCTGGCGGCTCCGCTTTGTTGACAAGGACACGGGAGAATGGAAAGAGCGCACCTTCCGCGATTACGACGAAGCCCGGGCTCTCTACGATATGTATGACAAGGGGCATATCGACGATGCCCTGGCAATATTCAATATGGTTGCAGAGGGAGAATCCGTGGTCGAAATGTTCGCTATCCGCTTGTGGAGAAAATTTGGTAGGGACAACAACCTTCTGCAACATACGCTTCAATATTTGTACCAGCATGAAGATCCGGAAGAGGTAAAGGCATTTGCAACTGATCTCCTTTCGTGGTGGAAAGATGCTCTCACGGATACCAAAGAGCAGGAAATCAAGGATTTACTCGGATCACAATTAAGCGTCATTGCTGATCATGTTGACATTACTACCCCGAAACCACCCTCGACGGGTATATCTCTGGATGACGCCATGGCTCAGTATCGAAAGGAGAGGCAGCTGATGCTGGATCGGGGCCAATGCCAGCCGGCCCACCATAAGAACGTCCTTCATGAACTCGATAAATGGCAGCAAGGCTGGACCAACCGGGAGTTGTCATCAATCACCGCCGCCGAAATCAATGACAAACTGGATTCGTTCCGGTATCAGGGAAAGCCCCTCTCGAATACCAGCAAATACAGGTACCGGGGTACGCTGAATGCCTTTTTTCTCTGGGCCATTCAGCACGATCTGATTCAGAAAAACCCGGTCTCCTTGACCGTCGCTCCTTCCAGGGATCACATCTCCATCGGGATTCTTACCCCGGACGAATTCCGGAAATTGCTTGAGGCGGCATTAAAATATGACCGCCCCATGCTTTCCCGTATTGTTCTACAGGGATTGTGCGGGCTAAGACGTTCAGAGGTTGTTCAATACAAGGACAAACCGGATGGACATGACGATATCTTTGTTTCGCGTGAGATCGCGAAGGGACCCAAGGGGAAAACGAAGGATCGTTACATACCCACCTCCCCGCAAATCAAGGCATGGCTGGCCGCAGGAGAATGGGAGCCAATGACCCGGGATGACGAACTCAGATATGGCTATCGCCTGGACCAGCTGGCAGCCAAAGCCGGCATCACGATACCAAAGAATGCGTTGCGACACTCATTCGCTTCCTATCAGGCAGCTCTCCATCCCTTGCCGGATGTTGCCCGCTGGATGGGACATAGTGGAACGCAGATGACCGAATCCCACTACAGGCAGGGTGTTTCCCGTAAGGATGCTGAAGCATACCTTTCTATCATCCCGGATGCGGTTAATTGATCTTTGCTTCAGTCATTTTAGTCAGATAAACAGCATTTTTTATTGACTTTAGTCAGATAAACAATACTTTTTAATCATGAAGGGGAGCATCAGGAGCCAGCTGAGGGAAAAAATATTTTCCGAGAAGGCAAAAGGAGAGGTTATTACCTCTTCCGATTTTCTTGCGTTCTGGCCCAGGACAGCAGTAGATCAAGCGCTTTCTCGCATGGCAAGGGATGGCGAGCTCAAGCGTATCCTTCCCGGTATCTATGAGATCCCAGCGACCAACAAGAGATTTAATTTGCCTGTACCAACTGACCCGGAACAGGTAGCGAAAGCCTGGGCAAGGAAAAATGAAGCTCGTCTTTTACCTAATGGAATCCATGCCGCTAACGCTTTGTGGCTTTCCGACCAAATGGCCGGGCGGTACGAGTATTTGACGGATCGACCTTCTGCAACGGTTCACGTAGGTGGATGGAAACTCCGCTTCAAGAAGACATCTCCGAAACTGATGCGCCTGTCGGGGAGTATTACGGGATTGGTCGTTCAAGCGTTGCGCTCGCTGGGCAGGAAGTCGATAGATCGTGATTTTGTGGTCACTCAATTAACCAAGCGGCTTTCCGATACGGAAAAGGAACAATTATCTCGTGATATGGAACTTGTTCCTGTATGGATGCGCCCCATTCTACAACAAGTCATAGCGCCCCCTGTCTCCCATGAGTGATTTCCTTGGTCTCCCATCCGAAGATCGAATATTCCTGTGCCGCCACATTGGCGAGCAGCTGGGTATCATTCCTTCTATTGTTGAAAAGGATTTCTGGGTATGCCGGGTTCTGAATATCCTTTTTCGGGAAGACTCCTTGAATCCTTATCTATGCTTCAGAGGCGGGACGTCCCTCTCCAAAGCGTACAAGATCATACGCCGTTTCTCTGAGGATATCGATGTTGCGTTATCTCCCCGTTTCTTCACTGAACTGGGTGAAGAAGATAAGCCGACAGCGTTTCAATCCGCCAGCCAGAGGGATGCTAAATTGCGTAAGATTCGCCCCCACTACCGGAGGATGATGGAGCATGTTCTCCTGCCTCTCATGGAGGAGAGGATGAAAGAAATGGGAATCAAGAATGTGCATATCGAGTTGGAAGATCTGTCCACGGCCCGTGATCCATTTGTCCTCTTAATCCATTATCCATCCTTGTTCGAACAGAATGAAAGCCTCTACATTCGTCCTTTTGTCAAAATCGAATTGAGCGGGAGAGCTCAGACGGAACCATCCGAAGCCAGGATGGTCGATTCTTACATTGGGGAAGGATTTCCGGAGTTTTCAGATTCGACTGAAGTACGAACGATTAGCCCTTTCCGAACATTCTGGGAGAAGTGTTTCATTCTCCATGAGAATAATACCCGTCCGCATGAAGGATGGAATATCAAGGCCAGGCTGGCACGCCACTATTATGATGCGGCAGCCCTTATCCGAGCGGGATATGTTGATAAGGAGCTATTCTTCGATGTAAGGGACAAACGCAAGCTCTACCATTGGCAGACATGGGTCGATTACGATACATTGCTTCCCTCGGATTTGAAACTGATCCCGGATTCTCTTGAATTGCGAGAAAAATGGCAAAGGGACTACGAACAGACTTCTGCCATGCTCTTTGATGAGCCGGAGCCTTTTGATTCATTGATGAGCACGATCAATGGCATCATGAATCAAGACATAGGATGAATGTCCTGATATGATTGATAAAATGTTTCCATATCCATTTTTTATCAATCATATTTGAAAAATCTATTCCCTTCGCGTCATCTATATGTGACGGCTTATTACCTGCCGTCATGTACCCATGACTCCATTCTATGTACTCCGCCATCAGGTGAGGCACCAGGAAAAGCACTTGCGTTCTGGTTTCGCATACCGAGTCCCTTGCCTTACTATTTAGCTTCTCGCCAGAACGCAGCAGCATCTTTTCGCAGAACAGGAGCCATATAGCGGCTCCTCAATAGTGAGGTGTCACGGTGTCCCATTTCCATCTGTAACTCCGACAGGTTTCGGAAATAAGCAGCGTGATAACTTGCAAACGTGTGGCGACAAATATCGGGCACCCAGTTACTCTGGAAACCGGCAACTCTGCGCAAAGCTTTCCATTTGCGTTTCCAATTTCGAGGAATATAGCGGTCTTTCTTCCTGATATTGTGAATCCCTCTTAGAGGTACGGCTCTGCCGCCGCCAGTCTTACTGACGGTAGACCGCACGATTACCAGACGCTCATCCCATTGGAAGTCAGTTTTCTGCAAACGGCTTACCTCAGTCGGCCTGATTCCGGCGTAAAGCATCAAATTCAAGGAAAAACGCATATTCCTGAATTCGGGGCGTGTAGTTGCTTCCTTCAGTTTTTCCACATCCTTCAGGGAAAGCGGCTCAATGTACCTTTCTTTTATCTTGGGCACTTCAATGCGGATTACCGGGTTTACATCACACCATTCCTGGCGAATGCCGTAAGTAAATATGCTGTGAAGAATGACGCGACCCTTCGTATAACTGCTTGGACTTGAACCGAATGCCGTCTCTAAAATTTTCTTGCATTGAATAGGAGTCATGGAACGCAAAGGCAATTGGGCAATACCCTCGACACGTAGAATCCGACGAACGAAATGGCGCAAGTCTCTTTTCGATGACGGCCTCAAATCCTTCCGGGCATCGACACTTGCCCAGGCTGCTACTTCCAAAGTGACTGTATGAGTGGCAGATTTTACAACGGACACTCCTTTTTGCAACGTGTTGCGCAGAAGAACAATCAGTTCTACCCGGTTGAGCCCCCGAGCCAAATTCCCCAGATTTTCAATAGCTTCTAGTACAAGACGAGCCAAATCGCACTGTGTAAGGTCGACCTTCTTCAGTAATTCTTTTGCAATGAGATTTTCAGTGAGTTCTTCATTCATAATGCTGATGTCAAAAAAAAAATCAAAATGATATTTTTGAAATAATTGGGAAGGATTTAAGGGGATTTTTTTCTCTGATTCTTCCGTGAATTATGGATGAAATTGTCATGGGTTATTCCTGTTAATGTTTGGTTATCAAAGAATAAACACGGAATCAGCATTATGAATGCTGTATCGTATTCTCCGACAAGAAAATTTATGGGATCGGGTCAACTGGTTAAATGTATTTGCAATCAAACGCATGGAGGCGATGTGTGCAGCCATTGCGGTTTGCCCCATTCTACAGCTCGTTATCTCTCACAAACTGGTCCTCTGCTGCCGTTCTTCATTCTGGCCGGCATGGCTGCTGTTTTCTGTTTTAACCACTACAATATTGCAGATCGACTGAACAGGCAGATCGAGGAACCAGAAGAGTTCATTCCCATAATTCTTGACCCGGCAACTCCACTTTCCTCTGAACCGAAACCGAAAGCAGAACCGAAAGCAGAACCGAAAGCAGAACCGAAAGCAGAACCGAAAGCACTAACCCCCGAATTACTGGAAAAGAAGGCCTATCATATGCTGCACCTTCTGGTCGGCAGGTATCCTGAGGGAGAATCCATTTCTACCATGTTTTCAGAAGAAATCCTTAATATGTCATTGGATATCAAAACATCCCGTGACGATATTCTGGAAAGTATGAACGGGTTCCTTGCCAGATTTCCCGTACGCGTTGTCAGGCTAACCTCCGTAGGAAGAAAAGACCGGATGTTGGAAATAAATACCAGACGAATCTTTCTGGATGCAGACGGAGCGCGGCTGGATGTGTATGGCAAGACCGTTGTCATGCTGGATGCGGAGGGTCAAATCACAGGATTGTCTGATGACATTCAGGATACTCCTGCCGAACTAAGCAAAGGTTTCACCCCCATTGAATACTCCCGACAGAAAACTATCAGCAACAACCAATAAACATGAACAACAAACATTACTTTAAGAAATCATTCGTATTACTCATGGAAGCCGGCGTACTAACCTTCGGTCTGGGTTCCTGTGCCAACATGTCAGATACAACAAAGACGTATGCTCAGGCTACGGGAATAGGAGCAGCTGGCGGAGCTGGTGTGGGAGCTCTGGCAGGTCAGGCTATAGGAGGTGATACTAAATCTACTGTTATCGGAGCTGCCATTGGGGGGAGCATTGGCGCAATCGCCGGCTGGTTCTGGGGGGATTACGTTGTCCAGCAGAAAAAAGAATACGCCAGTGTAGAAGAACAGATCAGACACAGCAATCAGGTTATGGACAAGCTCATTGCACAGACGAAATCCAGAAACGCGGAATTGGCTCAGTCTATTGCCAATCTGAAAAAAGAAAAAAGGCATCTCGCCTCTTCCGACGTCAAAACAAAATCACAAAAAATGACGAGGGAAGTAGATAAGCGCATTTCTATTCTCAATGAAGAAGTAACCCTGGCGCGAAAAGCAGCCGATAATGCTTCCGGCAATCAAAAAATCGCTCTGCGAGGCAAGATCAGCACGCTCAGTCATGAAATCAATTCTCTGGCAAAACACAAGAAAGCTCTTTCTACCCTTTCTGCATAAAAGTCAAAAATTATTTACCGGGCTTGGCTCCACCAGGCCCGGTAAGACACGAATCTTATATTTCCGAAAAAATTCCCATTTAATGAACCTGCCTTTCTTATGAATACGAACAATCACCTCTGTCTAACAAGCGTTTTTGTTGTCGCTTGTTCCTTGCTCTCCTCCTGCAGCACTACCGGAGATCCCACCCAAGGAGGTATTTTCTGGTCTCCCGATAAGGCTATGGAGCGCCGTCAAAGTCTACTGTCGGAACAGTCGATCAAACAAGCGACATACAATAAGATAAAAAAGACGACAAGTAGTTACGCTAATACTCGAAACGATCTTCTGAAAAAACGTAACGAGTTGCAAGCCCGCAAGGAAGCCTCTTCCTCACTACAGGATAAGGAATCGATCAACGCGGCAATCAAAGATATTGAGGCAGAACTGGGAAATATGTAGCCAGCTTCCTCATTACGTTTGTCTCCTACGTGATAACGGTACATGAATAAACCGTCCAACATCAACTTTGGCCGTCTCGCCTTTGTTCTTCTTATCGGTGGTTCGTTGCTGTATAGTTTTATCATCTCCGGTTATCTGGAGGAGGAAACGCGCAGAGTGGCAGATATCTCGATCGAGTACGGTTTCTACGCAGGATACAGTCTGTGGGTATTGGGAATGGTTCTGTCCAATATTCTCTCGATCAACCGTATTACACGCCATAAATATGCCGGAAGCAAGGGACTGAACACTGCTCTGCAAATCTGGTCGCAAACACTTCTGGGAGCCGGTAAAGCCAGCATCGTTGCCCCTGTCAAGGTTTACCGGGAGCTATCTGCTCAGGGAAACCTGTTGGTCAGGCTGGTATCCATGGTGGAAGTCTACATCATGCGCCCGATCGTTTCTCTGGCTGTTCTGGCTGCATATGCTCTCCTGTCCGCACTCTTCATTCTTCCTCTATCTTTCTTTAAACTGCAAACTTCCCGTTTTTCCAGCGAAGAAACGAATGAAAATGGGGTCCGCATGCTGCCTGTCACCTGTGTAGCCGGTTCGGATACAACAAGGACTTCTCTTTTGCGAGCCCTTGTTTCAGCCTTGGGAAACGTATCCGTACCCCGGTGGTACGCGTACGATACTCCTCGCATCAATTCCACCTGCACTCAACCCAGATACAACTACATCGAATTGTTGCTCAGCCGCAAGAGAAACGACAAACAACCTGCGCTTTGCCTGCAAATTTGCGATTTCGAAGGAAGCGATGCGGCCTCTATTAATTCGTTGGATGCCATGCCCTTCTACTCTCTTTTGCAAGGCGCCGTTTTTGTGGTGGAAGAAACGGCTGGCAGCGCCTCATTTGCACAAGCCTTCGACAAGTGGCATGAACTGATGAGCACGGCCTACAAAGCAAGATTGCAAAAGCTTAAATGCGCCGTGGTCATCCGGTCGAATGGCAAGATTCTTCCCTTTGATGGAGCATGTGAGCTTGATGCCGGTGCGGATCAAGCCGCCTGCCGTCATTTCCTTCATGACCTTCAATGGGCTGATGTTCTCGGAAAAGCCGATCTTTTCCGAAATACGGCATTTTTTTCCATCTCCTCCAGCGACCAGGAATTGAACGAATGTCCCGGCGTTTACGCTCTCGCCAAATGGCTGTTACAAAATATTCCCGCCTGATCCCGCACTTATCTTTCCCTCTCCATCAATTCATACACCACCATCATGACTAACCAGAATAATCCAGAAGACTGCATCAGCGAATGCATATTTGAATCAGCTGAAGAAAATATCATAATAGAAAATTCCGGTATGGAAGGTTCTTCCGTTCCGGAAACCGCTTCGGAGCAGGAGGATCAACCGGAATCTCCACAGGAAATGGAGCCGGAAGAAGGCCCCGTCTCCGAAGTCGAGCTGCGGCAGGAATTCACACCGGAGAGCAAAACCGGATCAGATGCTGAAGCGGAATCCTCACCAGAGTCTGTTCCTGCAGCCGTGCCGGAGGAAATTGCGTCAGATACTCATTCGGAGACAAGCCCTGAATTGGAATCCTCTCCGGAAGCTGCCCCGGATTCTTCTCCTCAGTCCGTCATTGAAGAGCCAACCCCTCACCAGGCGACAGCTGACCAGACTCCCATACTGAATATCCTGACCACCCTGCAATCGCAAATATCCAGCCTTCAGGAAGAGTTCAACAGCAAAATGCGCTATGACGCCTCCAAAAAGGAAATCATTGACAGGCAATATCAGGAACTCGATGCCTACCGCCGTGAAATACATGAAAAACTCAACAAGGCTATCGTGATGGATCTTATTGCTGAGATCGACGGTGCGGAACGAAGCGCCGAACATTACAGCGCTCTGGAAGCCACTCCGGAAAACTATGCCAAGCTCCAGAAACTGGTCCTGGCCCATGCCGAAGACCTGCGCGACCTGCTCGAAAACAACGACATCGATTCCTTTCGTACCGAAGCAGGGGCCGCTTTCAATCACAAACGCCACAGCGTACTCAAGACCGTTGTGACCGACGATCCTTCCCTGGCCAAAACCATTCAGGCCTCTTTGCGCTGGGGATTCGAAAAAGACGGAAAAGTCATCCGCCCCGAAAAAGTAGCCGTCTACGTACTGGCAACGGAATAATCACTTTTTCCTCTGCCATCCATTCCATGACATCACACATATTTTCATTATGAGCGAAAACACTAAAATCAAAGTATACGGTATCGATCTGGGTACCACGTATTCCGCCATTTCCCATGTGGGCGACAGCGGCAATGTTGAAATCATCAATAACCCGGACGGCGGTTCCATTACAGCTTCCGCCGTCTTCTTTGAAGATGGCGGTATTGTCGTCGGGGAAGGTGCCAAGGAATCCGCCTATACCGATCCGGATAACTTTGTCCACCTGATCAAGCGTGAAATGGGAACAACCTGGCGTAAAACTTTCCTGGATAAGGAACATTCTCCCGAATCCATTTCTTCCCTCATTCTTAAATACATGGTGAAAGGCGCTGAAATGAGCGGCCACGAAGTAAAGGATGTCGTCATCACGTGCCCTGCCTATTTCAATGAAGCCGAACGCATGGCCACGAAAGCAGCCGGCGAACTGGCAAAACTCAATGTACTGGCCGTTGTGGACGAGCCCATTGCCGCAGCTATTTCCTACGGAATGGGGATAACCGGAAACGATCAGGGAGAAACACAGGAGACAAGGCAGATCATCGTCTATGACCTGGGCGGCGGTACGTTCGACGTGACCGTCGTGGAGATTTCTCCCAAGGGAGTAAAGGTCATTTGCTCCGATGGAGATCACAAGCTGGGGGGGGCTGACTGGGATGCCGCTCTGCGTGACCTGTTGCTTGAAAAGCTTCTCATAGAAAACCCCGAGGCAGGTGACCTGATGGCCGACCCGGAAACCAGGGCTGCCTTGATCACGACAGTGGAAAAGACAAAAATGAGTCTCAGCCAGAAAGAAACAGCTACTGCCCGCATTACCTGCTGCGACGGCAGCAAGAGCAAGGTGAGTGTGACTCGGGAGGAATTCAATGAAGCGACTCAGCCTCTGCTTAACCGTACGATAGAATTCACGGATGCCATGATTGCCATGGCTCGTGAAAAAACAGGTGTGGAAAAAATAGATGAATTCCTGCTGGTCGGCGGTTCTACCTATATGCCGCAGGTGATGGAGATGGTTAACAGCCGCTACAAGGACACTTTGAGGGTAGAGCCCAAACTGTATGAGCCCAACCATGCTGTTTCCAAGGGCGCTGCCCTCTATGGGAATAATAAGGCTATCAGGGATCTTTATGAAAAGGTTCTTAAAGATCTGAAGGAAAAAAATCCCGATACCCCGACAGGAAAACTCGAAGACGAGGCAAATAAGAAAGTTGCAGACGAATTTTCGTTGGCACCTGAAACGATTGAAACTGCGGTTAACACCGAGATGATTACGGTGGCTTCCAAAAGTATCGGTATTCGGGTGAAGAACAAGGAAGGTAAATTTGTCTGTTACAACCTGATCGAAAAACAGAATGAAGTTCCTTGTAACAATACTCAAGCTTTCCCTGTTTCTGCCGCTAATGCAGCCACTCTGCCTCTCATCGTCTATTCCAATAACATTGTGGGAAAACAGGCGGATCTGGACTGTTGCCTGGAACTTGGTAAAGCAACCATGGAATTGACTCCCGGCTTGCCCGCAGGGGCTCCTATTGAAGTAACATTCGCGCTGGATCCTGAAGGCCGGCTCGAATTGACTGCCCGGGATGTTACTAATGACAAGAAAATTGTTGTGCCCTTCCAGGTAGAAGGAGTCCTCAGTGAAGAAGAACGGAAAAAGCTGGAGGAAGTTGTAGCCGATCTGGAGATGGTCGATTAACCAACATAAATCATGAACAGGATAGCCGTGGGAATTGATCTGGGCACAACATACAGCTGTGTGGCATATGTGGGCAGGGATGGCCGACCCCAGGTTTTGCTGAACAGTGAAGGCGAACGCACGACGCCTTCCGTTGTCTGGTTCGATGACGATCGAATTGTCGTAGGCGATGAAGCCAAGCAGGAGGCTTCCATGAGTCCCGGCGAAGTGTGTACCTTCATTAAACGCGAAATGGGTTCGGAGAACTACCGCTTTTCCTGTTCAAAGGGTTCTTACAGGCCGGAGCAGGTCTCGGCCTGCATTCTGCGTAAACTGGTGAATGATGCGTCCGAGCGTCTGGGTCAGGAAATTCAGGATGTGGTTATTACCTGTCCGGCCTACTTTTCCCATCAGGAGCGCGAAGCCACCAAGGCGGCCGGGGAGATTGCCGGCCTCAATGTTCTGGAAATACTCAATGAGCCCACTGCCGCCGCCATGGCCTATGGACTCACCCAAAACCACCATGCCGAAGAACGCAATATTCTGGTCTACGATTTGGGTGGAGGAACCTTCGACGTGACCATTATTAATGTTTCCCCCAAGGGACTGAATGTAGTCTGTACCGATGGCAATCATCACTTGGGTGGAAAAAACTGGGATGAAGTCATGCAAGGAATGCTGGTGGACCGTTTGCAGATGTCGTCGGAAAGCGCAATCGACCTCTTGTCTGACCCTGCCGCCAGTCAGGATATGCAGTTATTAGCTGAAAAGGCCAAGAAAACACTTACATCTCGTACAGAGGCACAGGTTTCCTATAAATTCGAAGGCGAAAAACTATACGCCCACATCACACGTGAAGAATTTGATTCAGAGACGGAATCCCTTCTTCAAAGTACAATCAGTGGAACGAAACGCGCCCTGGATATTGCCCGGGGAAAGGGAGTAAACAGAATCGATGAAATCATTCTGGTGGGAGGCAGTACCTACATGCCTCAGGTTTCCGTTGCAGTTGAAAGAGAATTGGGGATTACTCCCATTTCCTATGATCCGGACGAATCGGTAGCCAAGGGTGCAGCTATCTCCGCACTGGCTCATCTGATGCGCGAACAGATTGGAGATGGATTCACTCTAGAAGCAGACGATACCGGTGAATTTACGCTGGAAACGGAAGGGAAGCTTCAGGAGTTGGCGGATGACAGCGGATTTACCCTGGAAGCGGTCAGCAACATACTGACTCCATGTTCCAATGTATGCAGCCGCAGCTTCGGTCAAATTTTACTCCGTTACTCCGATAAGGTGTCGCGTATTTATAACCTCATTTACCGGAATACCAACCTGCCTGTCGAAGCAAACATGCCCAGTTATACTATTGAAGACAATCAAAGTACCGTACATATACAAGTAGTGGATAATCTGGTTGAATATCCAGCCACACCCGAAGAAGAGAGAAAACTCAATAGAGAAGGAATTGATCCCAACGACGCTCGTCTCATCTGGGAAGGAAATCTGCCTATTCAACCGGGACTCCCGGCTGAGTCTCCCATAGAAACCGTTTTCAAGCTGGATGAAAGCGGGCTGCTCACCATCTTCTCACGGGATCCTGCCTCCGGTCAGGAAATCAAAGGAGAAGTTCAGACGGCCTGTACAATTCCGGCGGAACAGCTGAACGCCATGAGGAAAGAGTTGGAGCGAGCTACCATCGAATAACTTCTCTCTTGAGAGTTTTCCACTCACTTTATTTTCTGTTGAAACGGGTATGAAAAAAAGAAATTACTTTGAAATCCTGAATTTATCCCTCGATCCTCTGGAGACCAATGTTGACAACGCATTGGCCAGGCTCAAGCAATGCACTGCCGAGTGGAGCAGCGCCCCTCAGGATGATGTTTTGAGGAAGACATGGATGGAAGCCGTTCCCGAGATGGAAAAGGTTCTTTCAAATCCTCAATCTCTTCAAAAGCAGGCAGAAGAAGCCCTGAAGAATGAACAAAAACGAGTCAGAAATTTCCTGCAAAACGCCGCTGTCGACGGTCAGATTTCCAGGGTAATCTTCCGGAACATCTGCAATAATGTACAGCTGGAAATAGATTCGGTTTCCTCTCTTGCCGATGAACTGGGCATTGTCATCAGCAGTCAGGCGGTTGACAAATCATGTAAAGCTCTCAGGGTCCCTCCCCAACCGGCAAACGGCCATCCTGTATACCTGATTTCTGCGTCTCGCGATATTCAGAAATTGAAATGTTGCCTGGAAGCTGCGGGAAAAGCTAGTATTTATGAGTATCTGAATTGCAAGAATTCTCTTTCGCCCGAGCAACTGCTCAAAATCAATTCGGATAAGAGCAGAGAACCCAACAAGGGTGGATCCGCCAATAATCCGATCAATACCATTAAGGTAGAGATTACGACTATTGGCGCCAAATACTTCAAGAACGAAGAATCAAAGAAACGTTACGATTACGCATGGCGGGGGCAGGAAATTTGCGAACGTGTGTTTGCTGCCTTTCCAAACTATGTGGAGGGTTCACCCGGTACCATATCGCCCATATACTACACCAGGTTATACGATACCCTATGCGCCGAGGGGCTGGATGCCGCAGACGCGCAGTGGCTGGTATACCGCCGGTGTTGTCAGGGCAAGGACAAGGTTCCTTTCCCGTGGCAGGAACAATTCACGGAGTGCTCGAAGTGCAAGTCCAGAAATGAAGCCAACAGCAGCCGATGTTCTCAATGCGGTGAATTATTCCGTATCATGTGTCCGAAATGCGGAAAGCCCATTCATGCTTCAAGCCCACAATGCCGTCAGTGCGGCACCTACTTTGATGCTGCCCGGAAAGTGTATGAAAGTCTGGAAAAATGCGGAAATAGTCTTAAGGGAAGCAGTGAAGAACTGGATACGGCTCAGAAAGAAATACAAGGGATTCTGCGTACCTACCCGGATTATGTGCCGGCCCGTGCGCTTCTGGATGAACTGGGAAAAGCCAGAACAGCCAAATTGCTGGATACGCTGGAACCTCCGGTCATCAAGAGTGTGCGGGCATCAGGAAAAGAGCTGGAAATCGTCTGGCTCAAGGCTCGCCATCAAGGAAATGAACTTGACCGCCTGCCGGATGCCAACGGTACTCCGATCAATTACATGCTGCGTCGCAAACGCAATGGGATTCCCGTTAGTCCGGATGATGGAGAAGAGCTTGGCGGCGGTGCGGCCTCTCCTTGTACGGACAAGCTGGCAAAACCTGGCGTGGAATATGGCTACGCCGTTTTTGCCGTAGTGAACAAGCGCATTCTAAAGGGCCTTGCGGGCGGCAAGGGCATGGTGCTGCCGGAAGCGGATTTCCATGTTTCCATGGGGGATGGCAGCGCCCGGCTCACATGGTGCGCATTACCGGAAGGGTGGTCTGCCACTCTCATCCGAAAAGAAGGGGGAGAACCTGAATCCATCAATGATGGCACACGCCTGCCGGTCGATGGAGGCAGTAACAGTTTTCATGATACCGGATTGACCAATGGCCGGGAGTACGGATATCTGCTGGTATTGTATGGCAGCGGACACGAATTAACCGCCCATGGTTCCGGTACGCCTCAACTTCCCCCGCCGAGACTGGAACTTGACCAGTGGAATTACAAATGTTTGGGAACAGATATCCGTATTCATTGGGAACTGCCTTCCGGCGCTGATGAAGTGCGCTGGATGGTTTCCGACAAAGTGCCGATTACCCCAGGCAGCATAGTAACAGCCAATCGTTTCAAAACAGTCGGAGAAACCGACAAGGATGCCCAGGTTACCATACTTCGAGAAATCAATCTCTGCGGGAAGTTCCTCATTCCTCTGGTGATCAAGGGTGATACTGCTCTCATATGTACGGGCCGGCACGGCGGATTGCAAAATCTTCGCCTGCGCAGAAATCCAGGCCGAATATACCTCCAATGGACCTGGCCGGAAGGCTGCAGCGAAGTGACCATAGTCTATGGAAACAAATCATTCGTTGAAAATCCGGATGACTTGAACGCCAATGAGATACGTACTTCCAAACGTAACGGCTCCGAACAAGCACATGAGCTCATTATTCCCGTCATGGAAGACAAGGATTATTATTTTTCCGTTTTCATGCAAGTGGGGCATACGTCCTCTTCAAGCTGGTCTGCCCCGCGCAACGTGTATTCTCCCGCTCCGGGCGGAGGGAACAGGGTGAACTGCCGGATAGCTAAACGTGGTCAAGGGTGGGTATTTGAAGTAAAAAGCAAAAAAGGCATTCCTGCCATGGAGGTACGGTGCGCTCGTCGCGTATTTCCTCTTTCCAGACAGGATGGGAAGAAAGCTCTGGCAGTTGAAGCCTCCGGACAATCCCGGGCATCAGTCTCCATTCCGGATAACATGGTTGCAACCGGTAATTGCTTCATGCCCTTTGTATCTGAAGACTCGCACTACGATTTGATTTTCAATCGCAAATCTCTTTCCATAGAATAAACATATGGCTGGCGAATTATATTGCCCACATTGTTACAAGCAAATCAACGACAAGGAGTTGTTGTTTTTCAAACCTTCTTGCGGAGATAAATTGCCTCCCCCCGCCCCTTCCGTTTTGCAAAAGCTGGGAATCGGCGGTACGCCTTCAAGCATTTCATGCACCAGAAATAACAAAAGTACCTGCAAGATCTGCGACCGTATCCTGTCATTCCGTGCGTGCCCGATTTGTAAAGGGGGCATATCGGCTAACAGAGAGGGCAAGCCGCTCATCATAGCCATTGCCGGTACGGCCGGTTCAGGAAAAAGCAGTTATATCCGCGCTGTGATCAATCAACTTCGCAAGCTTAGTGAGATATGCGGCTGGACGATTATGGAACAAGATGCTGGCTCAAGCAAAAATTCCATGTATCTGATTCGTAAAAGAAAGTCAGACAAGGGACGCCTGATCGTATTCGCCGAAGTCACCGAAGAAAAGCTTTCTCCCGCCCTCATGACAGCGCTTTCGGGTATTGTTTGTCTTGTGGATCCTTTGCAGGTTGAAGCACTGCGGAATGAACTGGAAACAACCAACATCGTTTTGCCGCCTCTGAACGGAACGGAACCCCATCGTCTCCTCTTGAAGCTGGGGCGTGCATGTCCTGCAGTACCGCTGGCTGTTGCCGTTTCCAAACTTGATGCATTGGCATGCCCGGACATCAATTACACAGGCCGTTGGAGACTGAAAACAACCGAACGTCTGGTATGCCGCGATAGCTCGTACCGGGGCTCGCTTGATCAGGAAGAAATGGAAACGGTGAGTTGTGAAATGGAAAGTTGGGTGGCAGCGGCTGATGTGAACATTATGGAAGCCTGCAAAGTATTCACTCGAAAGCTTTTCTTCGGCGTCAGCACAAAGGAGCCGGCTTTGCGCGTAGAAGATCCTCTTCTGTGGATTCTTTCACAGAAGAGAGTGACGGAAAGCAAATAATACATGTATGGCCAATAAAAATACAGACTGTTACGGGAGTGCCCGATGGGCGAATGCTCATGATTTGGCAGAGGAAGGCCTGTTTACTTTCCCCAATTTCCAACATTCGCCGGATTGTTTTATCAACAGCCGAATTCGACGGGACTTTGTGGAACGGGAACCGGCCAATCGTTGCATGGTGCTGGGACGTTTGGTCAATCCTGAAAAACTGGTATCCGGCATACGTCAGGGCTATGAGGCTTCCATGGGGTCACTGATGTCCGGTTTGTTCAGCCTGATCAGCAATGGACATGAAAATCAGCTTTTGGGTTGGTCAGGAGATGGTCATATCATTACAGTAGCCCCTACGCGTTCCGGCAAGGGCGTAGGTCTGGTAGTTCCGAATCTGTTGCACTATCCCGGCTCTGTACTGGTCATTGACCCGAAAGGGGAAAATTACGCCATTACGGCTGACTTCCGCCGCAAAATGTTCCGTCAGGAAATCATTTGTCTGGATCCTTTCCATGTGATGACGGAAGAAACGGACAGCATTAACCCGCTTGACAGCCTTGTCGACTATCGGAAACCAACGTCTACCTATCTCACCCAAAATCCGGAATTGGGCGATATCGCCGCCAATATTGCCGATGCTATCATTGTGCGAGATGCCGGCGCCAAGGATCCGCACTGGGATGACAAGGCCCGTACCCTGCTCAGAGGACTTATTCTTGCCGTTATCTGCGGGAAAGGTCCGCACCGCTTGCGTCATCTGTCCGAAGTGCGGGAGTTACTGGCTCAACCTTTCCACGTCATTGGGAATTTCATTCTGGATTCCATGTGCCAGGACACGGTTGCTGTAGGAGGGTTGCTGAGCCGTGCGGGCAATGAAATCCTCTCCACCGGCAATGAAGAATTAAAGAGCATCATATCCAATGCCCTCAAGCACACGGAATTCCTGGACTCGGGGCTGGCCTGCAAATCTCTGGGGGATATGAATGACGGTGGTATCGGTACGTATGACCTGGCCGATCTCAAAAACATAGGAGGGGTTTCCATTTATATGATTATTCCTCCGCAGCATCTGGTACGCTATTCGCGCCTTATTCGTCTGTGGGTCACGATGGCCATGTCCGCGATGACCAGGTGCAGCCGGAAACCGGTAGACGGATGTTCTGTTCTCTTCATGCTGGACGAAATGGCCCAGCTGGGTTCTTTGCCCATGATGAAACAAGCGGTGAGTCTGCTGGCCGGATACGGCATGAGCATCTGGATGGTATGGCAGGATCTTTCCCAGCTTAAAGCACTGTATGAACACGACTGGCCTACCTTTCTGGCAAATGCCAAGATTCAGCAGTTTTTCGGTATTAACGATCACGAAACGGCCAAGTATATCTCCGAGATGCTGGGGGCGGCCACCATAACCAGCAAATCCGTTTCTCACAGTCAAAGCGGCAAGTTTACGGAATTTGTCAAAAATAAGAGTGAAAGCGAATCATTTTCGGAAATTACACGAAACCTTCTCAATCCAGACGAAGTTCGTCGCCTGAATCGCGAAGCTGTGCTCACTTTCGTCCAGGGTATTCCTCCCATTCTGGCGGAACGCCTTACTTATTACAGCGATCACATGTTCTCTGGAAAAGCTTCCTCCAACCCCTATTTTAGCAACAATTTCACAAGAAAATAAACAGACAGCCATGGAAATGAGAGAACAGGCAGAAGATCGTTTACGTGAATGCGAAGAAAAACGCAAAAATATCGAATCTAAACGCAATGCACATCAGGATAATTTTCCGGATGATGGACGTCCCTTCAACGAACGCCTCGAAGAACATCAGAAAAAGCTTGAAGAACTGAATAATGAGGTGGAAAAGGCCAAACAGGAGGAACATGAAGCCCAAATGGAACTGGATCGTGCCAAAGCCATGGAGCAAAAAGCCCGGCAAGAGAGCATGGAAAATCGAAAGGAAATGAACCAGGGCCGGGAAGACGACCACACGGAACAACAGAGATGGGAGGAGGAACAACGTAAGACTCAAGAGGCAAAGGAAGAGCAATATCGTCAGTGGCAGGAGGAATGTCGTGAAAAAGAGAGAGCCAGACAGCATGAGGAAGCCGAGAAGGAACGCCAAAAGGAACGTGAACGGTTTCAACAAGATCGCTTTCGGGAAGAAAAGCAGGGACGTTTCGAAGAGAAGGAACGCAGCCGGGAACAAGAGGGACGAAGCAGATAATTGAATGCTATGGGTATTTTTGCCGTATTTGCCCGATTAATCAAATTTTTCGGGTCAACCGCATTTACGATCTTAAAGCTGCCTTACCAGATCATATCAAAGAGCTTCGGGCCGTTTGTCGCATTTTTCCTGTACATTCCTATGATGTTGATCGTCTTTGGAGTTTTTATCAAACTCTTTGAACAGGAAGTAGTAGACAAATCGCCCTGGAACTCCATGACCCTCTTTCATACTCTTCCTTACGAGGAGCGGCAGGAATTGATTGATATGACGGAAATGGCTTCCTTTGTCTATCTGGATGCGAACGCTTGGGGCAATGATTTAACTCGTCTGCAGGACAAGGGATATTTCCTTCTGGAAAAACCGAACCTGAACGATGAGGGATTGACCTATGCCTTGATGGCCAAGGCGAATCGTTCTCTGAATTCCCCCTATCCCGGCAACCTTGAAATAACGAATACTGTCTATATTCTTTTCAGGGGCAGCATGACTCTTGCCGATGCCCTGGACGATGGGCAAATGATTTTTTCTGATGAGCAGCTGGAACACATGGGGCGCTTTATAGTAGCCTTACGAGTTACTCGCGAACTTCTGGGAAAATATCCCAAACACCAGTTTATTCTTGTCGGGCATTCTCTGGGAGGAGCCACTGTTCAATATGTGCTTAGACACCTTAGACACATATCTTCCTCCAGACTCAAAGGCTATACAGTCAATCCCATTGGCCTTCCCGGTAAAATTGGAATTATTCATGAAGAACGCCTCGTAGATATCGTACATGAAGCTGATATCGCTCAAACCATTATGCTTGATTCTCGTCTTGTGGGGAGCGGCATCCTTGTTCGCGGCCATTTTACCAAACAATCTGACGGAACATGGACTCCGGATTTTTCATTGCTGAGTGCTGCTTCACAGCATTCTGTGAATAAGACATTGAAGAATATGATTGCCCAACATACAGGTACTTATACCCCACCATCCAACAACCAGATTACCCAACCAAACCCCGGAGGAATCAAGGCTCCTGTGAAAACAAATTTCAGAGAAGCGTTCGGCGATACTCTTTAATTCGTTTCCTCTGCAGCTTCACCTCGCAGATAGGTCAATTCGGAAATCTGCCAAGTAAACTCTGGTCTGAAAGGAGTACAGAGTCGAATTCTTTCAGGTACACCAACAATAACCATCTTCAAGTAAATAGCTTGGAGAGGGTTTCTTGTTTTTGATGGGGAAGTGGTCAATTTCATGAAACGACCCCAACCTGGGTACAAAGTGTGTACACTTTCAGGCCGTTTTTACCCTTATTTCACAATGCATTTCTGTCATACGGATCACACAATGGACGGCCCAATTGACCTCTTTGTAAAACGGAAATTCTGCGCGTTATATATAATTGATACAATATCAGCATATTGTGTTAATTTATGTCCATCTACAGTCTTTCCCATCAGGTAAGGCGGCTGGATGAAACGCTCTGCGGGAGTACGCCCAGGATATCCGTTTTGTCGCCAAACACGGCTGCATCATCACGGTAGGCAATACGAACATCCTCGGAATGCCTTGCGCTTACCGTGTGAAGATCATGCGCGACCTGCTCAAGGAGTTCCGCAATCCGACCGATGAAGAGGCCCTGGCCGGCCTTGAGGAGGAAGAACCGGAGGATAAGATGTCGCCTGCGCCGACGCCAAAGGCTGTGGCGGCTTACCCTGTTCCGGATGGAAATCCGGCAGGACCTCATGGGCTTGGACTCACCGTTGTTGACGACGAAGAATAACTTCCATTGCCTATATATTCATAGAGCAGCCCCGACTTTCGAGCCGGGGCTTTTTATTTGTGAAATTACAGGCGTTTTCGTGCTATGTATACTTGATGAGAGTAATTATACTCGAATCATTTATCCAAGATCATGAATACGAAATCCGAATATCCTGTTACGGACAGCATCACGAATGTTGTCGAAGCCAGTATCGTCACTGCCTCTGTGATGGCTCTTATTGCGTGTGAGGTCACACGCCATGTAAGCCATAAGATGGAGGGAGGTGTCTATAAAGGCGTCAAGTCATCCTGAGGACTTGTCAAGGGCGCCAGGGAGCGCTTGTCGTCTTACACAGCGAAAAAGTCGACAAGGCAAGGTCAGAAGAGCTTGTCGAGTCTGCTGTCGCAGACGAGGCAACCGCTGCCCCGGCGCAACCTCCTGTCGAAGTGCCTATGGTGACTCCGGTTCAGCCGCGAGAGGAAGAAGGCACTGCTGCCCCGGCCAGAATACTAACTCCGGCGTTTGGATAATCAGCTATAGCCGCCAGGAACTTGCGCTTTCGTGTGAGTTCCTGGCGGGGGCATGCAATTTTTTTATCTTCTGATGGGTGCGTTACGTGAAAAGCGTGTTGCGTGACGTGGTGAAAGTGCGCCCATAGCCTGCCTGCTGGTACAGGCCCCGGGGAGGAAGGCAGGTCAATGAATACGTCGATGGGAGAATTATTCATGGGTTCTTGGGATGGTGGCTTCGCTCGGCTGTAACCATGAGACCCGTATCGTAGCATTGAACCGTTGAGGCGTATGCCTGCCCCGGAAGGCTATGTCTTACAGTTATTGAGCTCAGGATTAGAAGAGAGGATAGAATGTTTTTGATCTAACTAAGAAGTGCTTTTTTAGCAGCGAGGCGACGTAATAAATTTTGGGCCTTCTTCGACAGACTGCTAGTGTGAAGGTCACATCCAGATATGGACCATTTGATAATTTCCTGCACGGTTTCTTGATGCTTTTCTCTGGGCTCACTTTGCCACATCCAAGCGATGAATCCACTAGGATCTTCCTGTGGATCCTTAAATTCAAAAGCAGGGATACTGTCTATTATCTTACTCAATGCATGATGTGCTGACCTCATTGCCAGAAAAAACTCTTTCCATGAGTGCTTCAAAAACAGGCGGATTAACATATGTTGCCATAGAACATCCGCCTATCCTGTACGCATTAAGTCCTGTTTTTCCTTTTTGTCGCAGCTCTGCACGGATCATGTTCAAGCTTTCTGCGTAAATAGACAGCTCTACTCCTCTTTTGCAGTAGGCGACAACCGCATTTCGAGGTTCGTCAGTAGCATTGTTTTTCCCGTAATCTCGGGATGTAACTTTTTTCCCAGTCGACTTTAACACTTTGCGCAAGGTTGAAATAAAACAGGGAGCATCATTGCAGGGAAATGCCCAGTCTGTCTCAACGAGCTTGATGTCACCACTAGACAAAGAGCTCTCCCAAGATAAATAGCCATCACACACGAATTCCTTCATCCGAGTTTCATTAACAGCATGAACCAAAGATTCGTGGGCAATTCGCAATACTCCAGCACATGTGTTCTTCATCCCTTGGATAAAGATATCCTGATTCATGTCTCCGGGAATGATGTTGTCCTTGTTTGCTTTGATCTCAGGATTCCTGTAGAACGAACGTATTACTCCCTCTGGCGTATTACTCCATTCTGTCGAAAGCTCCGGGTGATGGTAAAGTGATCTTTGCGGGTTGCAGAATATGTTGACTGTCCACTTCAGCTCGCAGTGTATAATGGCGCCGTCTTTATCCAAATATTCATATAGTTGTAAAAATGGCCTTGATCGAAGCTTTTCTCATCTTCTACCGGGAGATGAAGCTGTTTAGTTAATGTATCAGGCTTTGCTGGTTCCGCCAGAGTTGCTGGTGAGATAAAGGAAAATTTATCCGGGAATCGTCCTGTGCAGTAATAAGGCTGATAATCTTTTCTTGGATGTACCTTGTAACCAATTTTCCTGATACTCGTTTCACTAAAACGTGGCTTTCGTGATGCCTTTTCTTCTTCCTCAATGTCGGAGTATCCTCCGTATATTAGTCCCCTTGGATAGGGCGTATTTTCCTTCCAGTTGGTCGAGCTACTGAGTGTCTCGACCAAATGCTTGAGAATGGAGTGTTTCTCTTGAATGGTCGAAAATGCAGGGTCGATTTGTAATGTGTAAGTAGCAGAAAAAACCATCTTGTCCACAGTGATTCTGGGAAGAGAGGTGATACCGTTTAGCGTGAAAGCATCTTTGGCTAATTCATGAATTGCGTCTTCGTGGGTAAGAGGAACTTCTGATGAATTTTGGTACGGATTACCTACAGTAATATATATAGCAGAATTATTCATTGTTGATTGTGAAGCTGGAATAGGTTTCGGTGGTAAAATGGTGCCTTCAGGTACTTGTGCTGAAGGGGTGTTAAAGTAAAGTTGAGGGATCTCGTTTGGATATCCCGTTCAAGTGTGATGAGACTCAGCGAGTCTCCTTCCCGGCTATGCCGGAGTGCCTGCCTTCATCAAGAACGCAGGACAATTAACCTTATTAAGTAATATGAAAAATGCCCCTGTCGTGGAACCCCGGCGAACTCGCTGGAGGTGGAACTCAAAGAACTGGTATGAGGAGCTAGACCACCATTCCTTGTACGTCCCGGGTTTATAGAAAACCCAATGAAACGCTTGAGAGAGTCAAGGAGTCCTGCGCTCGATGGCGACTAACGGACAACAGAAATCGATTACTACATCTGAAGATGGAGATCAACAAAAACAGCATGTTGATGACCTGTTTCTTCCGGCAACACATTGAACCATGCTTTGCCTTCGGCAGCACGAACGCCTTCCCGGTAGTGCTTTTCCGTCATGTTGGTTCCCGAGTGTCCAAGCCACATGGGTACCCGGAAACTATCATCTATTCGAGAGAGCTATGTACGATTTGAGTACATGGAGCAAAGATAATTGAATATCTCCGATAACCCAAGAAATTGGGTTCTTCGTCATTACATTGTAGACAGCTACAAATTAGTGTAGATTTTCATCTAGAGAAAAGAGTATTTTCTTCTTATTTTACAATGCTTTTCGACAACAAGTATGTCCCCTGAATGTCCCCCAATTCGTCAAAAAATAAAATTTTTGGCTCCTCTCTCCCAAAAACAAGTAACCATCTCTAAGTAATTAACTTAAAGAAGGTTATATGGTGCTCGAGAGGGGACTCGAACCCCTACGTCTTATCGACACTAGATCCTTAGTCTAGCGCGTCTACCAATTCCGCCACCCGAGCATGGGTGCCTTAAGGCGGGGAGTTTTTAGCGCAGAGGAACGAAGATATCAAGCTTTTTCTTCTTTTTTATCCTTTCGATTCCGTTTTTTGAAGAGGGATTTTCTTAGCGGACCGGGAGGGAGGTAGCCACGGGCATGATGGCCGGGCGCAGGGTGACGGCCTTGGTGTCATATTTTTCCGAGGGTTTGAAGAGCCAGCCGGGATCGGTGCTGACAGCTTCAAACCTGGTCGGCTTGAAGATGGGCAGCCTCAGGTTGGAGTTAGGCTCGTAGCCGTATTTGCCCGTGTACTTGCCGTAGACCCTGTATTCATAGTTGTTATCATAGGCGTAGCGCGGGCTCCCGGCGTATTCCGGCAGGCGGTCCGGAGTCCGGCAGGAGCTTTCATCCATGATGACGAGCTGGGCCGTTCTCCAGGTCTGGCCCGGCTGGCGCAGGTACCCCCAGAAACGCGTTGCCGGCACATGGTAACGGCGGCCGACGAAGTAGTTGCCCCTGGGTTCGCGGGCGATTTCCGCATTGCGGGCGTTGATGCCGGCGATGTCTTTTTCCAGGGAGTTGCACTGGGTCAATGCGGGAAGGAGGACGGCCCCCAGCAGGGGAAGCAGGAGTTTGTTCATGGCTGTGATGGTGTTTTTTTCTTGTTTAAGAGCGTTTGAATGGCGGCGGAAGCCGCGAAGAAGCCGAAGGTGCCCGTGATGTGGGTGATGGAGCCGAATCCGGAGTCACAGCCCATTTTCCCCTGGAATTCCGGGTCGCGCGTGCAGGAGGTTTCTCCGTCGCAGGTGGGGTAGACGGGAGTTTCCTGGGAGAAGACGCAGGGGATTTTCAGTTTCCGGGCTTTTTCCCCCAGCGGTAGGCCGTAGTCTTTTTTGAGCTTGTAGCGCAGGCTGGAGAGCAGGGGGTCTCCCTTAGTGCGGGAGAGGTCGCCTATTTCTATTTTTGCGGGGTTGACGCGTCCTCCCGCGCCGCCGCAGGTGACCAGCGGCTGTTTGCTGCGG
>OHMP01000364.1_pt1 | contig 25914 bp, 18 predicted proteins | sample 1569341 | NCBI WGS metagenome assembly OHMP01 (sample SAMEA3879584, study PRJEB24766) | human gut metagenome | biome: human-associated habitat; feature: feces | place: USA | collected 1985/1987 | reverse complement strand
TCGCAAAGCAGCTCACTGTCCACAACCGCCGCTCCAATAACTTCCCCATGAGACCTTTGGGATGGCTTTCTCCTCTGGAGTTCACCGTCCAAGATGTTTGACAAACCTACACTTCCCGGCGCGCGGGACAGGACGGACCAGGTCCGCCTTCAGCCTGCGGAGGCAGCCAAACAGCTTTTTAATGCCCTGTCCGCTTCCATAAGACGGACCGGGAGCATGGACTGCGCGGTGCAGCTTTCGGAGCCGGAGGAATCCGGACCATTTCGGCGGTTGCCGCGTGATACCACCATGTATCCTGACCGACCGGAAAACCCACAGTGGAATCAGGCAAAATAAGTCCAAAGGAGAACGCGGTGCGTGTCAAAGGCTCACTGCCCGCGCTTTCATAAAGTGAACAAACGAAAAATCACCTTGTCCCTTGACTGTGTATAGTCGAAAGTGTTTAGTTACCCATTGCGGTAAGCATCACACGCATATACAGTGTCTGCCAGTTGACTGAGTCTTTGCCAACCTTCACAGGATCATTGCCAGAGCTGCGGCTTCTTTCTACTGTAATAGATACCAGCTCAGGTCCGACTTTTTCTAATACTTCATAGGGATTGCACTTCCATCGGTACACACCATTTTTTTCCTCGAGAAGTGCCCGAAGCGAACCAAGAATGGGATAAATAAATCCATTAGGCGAACCATGGGACAAAGTCTTTTCATAGAACTTAGAAACAGGTGCCTTGCGGTTCTCCTTCGGAGTAGTAACGCCAGAAATCGCTCCATACTTACCATTGGGATTCTTAACACGATAGTATTCAGGAATTTTAGACTCCACATAGTCATAGAGCTTAAAAATATCAACCATAATCGGCTCCATTTTGACATGGGGATTTTCGGAGCTACTACCATACTGTTCATAGAGATGAATGTAGTTATCAATGCAACGTTTCTTGCTACTGAAGGAAACAACAGGACAGCTATCCATTCCGGGATAAGTATCCAAATTAAACATATTTAGAATTGCGAGGATATCACCGACGTCAATATTTCCATCGTCATTCTCCATGAAATACACTCTGTCCTTGAAAGGTTCGGTTGAAATAGCCTGTTTGATGATATCAAAGTAGTCTCTCAAGTTTGCAATGGACTTGTCCTGAACCTGAGTAGATGTGTTTCTGGCAGCAGCAAGATCCTCAAAAACACTTTCTACGCCCGTCAATATCTCAAGTTTCACAAACTGCTGACCGCGTTCCAGATCATCACGATTTTCAAGGATAACCATCAAGGTGTGGCCGCCGTCAACATTCCCGTGATATTCCTTCTCCGTAAACACCAACTTCATGGTACCATCATAATTGTTGAATGTTACATCATTGGCAGAAAGGAGAATACCTCGGTTCAGGAGATGAAAATCTTTTCCTTCAACAAGAGATGCTCTAATTTTTTCGCTACGCCACTGTTGGTATTCTGCTTTCGGGGGTTTGTTTCCATCCAGTTGATCAGATCTTCGGGCAAATCCTTGACATCACAAATAGCGGTATACATCTGCGATAAACTGCTCGGCCCTTCTTTGTAGGGGTTTGGAATCTTGCGGAAGGATTCTACGGGAATATTAAATGTTTTCTCTGTCATTGTGATTACTCCTTTACTCAGAAAGTTTATTAGATACGCGGTACAACCACCACCTGAGTTTATTCTACAAAAAATCTCAAAAATCTCAACGCTATATATAGCGTTTTTTCGCATTTGTAGTATAATAAAAACTCAAAATCCAGCAATATCAGGGCTCAAACGGTCAAGGTGTAGGAGTAGTCAAGAAATAACCGACTCTCCTACACCTTTTTCCGCTCTTAATTGCGAGGAACACCCTCGTCCATTCGGGGCTGGCTCTCCTGAAGGAAATCCCTCTTTTTCAGACGCTCCCTATAGACCTCCCGAATGTTCTCAATGGCCAGGACCGCCCGGTTATTCGGATAATCCTCATGTTCGTCGCAGTACCGCTCATACTCGTCGATTTTCACCAGCACCTCCACAAACTCCTCTTTTGTGTGATAAATGGGCCGGAGCAGTTCGTTGTTGAAGTGCAGAATTTGAGCCCGGCAACTGTCAGCGGTGCGGCGGCCATCCGTCTCGATATGTTCGTCCAGTTTCGCTCCGATTTCATCGAGTCTACCGGATATGTCGGCGTTGATGGCTTTCCCAATGGCTTTAGCCAATGCCGACCACGGATTGATTTTGATGGGGGCGATCTGTACCAGGGTCATCAGGATCAGGAGCAAGCTGCCCCCACCAAGAAGAAAATCTTTGATAGTCAAAATTTAACTTCCTCCTGTTTACGTTAGACCTCGGCATGCAACATTCCAATAAGCTCCTGGTACTCGCTCTCAGTGACCTTGCCCACAGCGAAGAAAATGTCGATTTTCTCTTCCAGACCCTCAGTTTGACCTCTTTCAATCATACGTTTCAGAGTACGGTACAACATAATGAAAACCTCCTTCTTCTTAAATAGAAATATCCGTCAAACCAAGCTCCAGCATGGTCAAACGGTATTCCTGATCCACGTTCATGGCGTCCATGTCTCGCATGGCGCTGTCTGTCTTGGACTGCGCCTGATACAGAGCCTCGTTGCTGAGGTCGATCTCATTGTCCATGCCTTTCTTCAGGAACTCCTCATAGTTGTTCCGGACGTTCTGGACAATGCCGTCCCAGGTTTCCACCTCCACATGGTACTCGTCGTACTCATATCCGGTGAACTCCTCGATTTCTACCGGTTTCACATTTTGAAACAGCCGTACAAGGCTTCGGTTGGTTCCCGGGATCTGCTCCACGGTAAACTTCCCCGGATCGACCATTCCCTGTACTTTCATAGGTGCCACTCCTTTCAGGCCGCCCGATAAGGCGGATATAATCGTTGCAGCCGCCGACATTCCCTTCGGACGACTTTCTTGAGATTGAACATGGTATTCGGCTGGTAATACCGCTCCAATATTCGCTGGCTGTTGCACTTGCGGAGCTGCCCCAGTCTTGAGATCAGTCCGGATGCCCTCTTGAACGAAATGACCCGGTTCCGGTCTCTCCGGTGGTAGTAGGTGTGCAGCGCCCGCTTGAGCCGGAACAGGTTGTGCTTTCGGAGGATCGTGTACCCATGCCCGAAACGATAACCCAAGGCAGACGGGATTCTTGGCCGGCGGTGCCGCTGCTTTTTCTCAGGCAGGGCGTCGTGGGCTTTCTCTACCCTCGGCGTAAAGCCAACCCGGAAGATCTGCCAATTTCCCTTCAACCGCAAACCCACCTCGGCCAGCCATGCCCGGACGTCCTCCAGCAGCCGCCTCAGCTTCCGCTTATTGGAGCCGAAGATGGTGAAGTTATCCATCTGCCGCAGATAGTGGCTCACGCCGTATTGCTTTTGGTGGATCATCAGATCCAGCGGCTGAAGCAGCAGATGCAGGAACCATGCGGAGAAGAACGCGCCGATTAGGACTCCGTACTCCATCAGCGCGTCGCACAGCCAGAGCGTTTCCCGGTCCTTGAACAGACGTTTCAGCGCATGGATGACATACGGCGGGTCCACCTCCACAAAGCAGTGGTGAATATCGCACTCCGCGCAGTATTGGGTGCCCACAGGGTCGTTCTTCATCCATTTCTTCAAAACCTTTACGCCATAGGAGTTGCCGCGCCCCGGCACGCTTGCGATGCAATACTTGTCCATGCTCCGCCTGATGTGCGGAATCATGGGCTGCACCACCGCATGGTGGACATACTGGTCCGGCCACAAAAGCGGCTCGTTGATATCCCGCCATTTCCCTTTGCCGCTGTCCGCGTTCCGGTCCCATTTCCGCCGTTGCAGTGGTTTATGCATATGCTCGTCCCCGGCCACCAGGTCCTCGATGAACCTGCGGAGTTTCACCACATATTCATCGATGTGCGCCTCAATTTCCATGACCTTCTTGTTCAGGCTGTGGTCGCCGTTGCGCCGGTGTCCCCGGTTGACATCCTGAATGGCCAGGCGCAGGTTTTCATCGGAAATGATTTGTTGGTAAATTCTAACTCGTTTCATCAGGGATAGTGTTCCTCCTTGTAGCCTCACAACTGTTCCATCGCCGCGGGTGGTTCCGGGGCGGGACCCGGCCCGAAGTGTACTAAGCTGTGTCCTGACGGCTCATCTTCAGCAAGTGCTGCGCGGTCAACGATGCGTAATAGAAAGGGTGAGGAACCCTGACTACCAAAAGGAGGTTTAGCCATACCCGACAGGTCCTTCGACCTGCGTCTGCTTCAAGAAGGCGACAGCCGATGTTGGAGTTGGAGTTCGACGCGTTGTTGTAATTCACGTAGAAAGGCCCGTGATTCTGGTTCTGGTTATAGTTACCGCCATGGTGCAGGCACGGGTTACTATCGTTGAAATTCCAGTTATCCGGGACATCGTCTGCTGCAAAGTTGACCCCGCGCTTTCCCCTTACCAAAGGAAAGCGGTTTGATTCAGAGCGGAATCGCTCCATTTTGAAATTTTAGAGGGGCGGCGCTTGGGGGAAGGGCCTGCGGGCCCCTCGCCCCAAACCCCCTCCTCCACAGGGGTATAAGTCACGCCGCCTTCGGCGGGCGCTCCTGGAGGCGACAGCCGACGTAGGAGCTGGAGTACGACGCGCTGCTGTAATTCACGCAGAAAGGCCCGCGATACCGGTTCTGGCTATAGTCACCGCCACGGAGCAGGCACGGGCTACTACCGTAGAAACTCCAGACATCCGGGACATAGGTAGTCGTACTGCCAGAGGATTTGGTGGGGTAGAGCGCCCACTCCAGGCCGCTTTGGGTCGGGATGCCGAAGTCCGACGGATAACCGCTGGTCGGCTCACCGACGAATAGGCCGTTGGCGTTATCGCTGAACTGAGCGGGATTCTTGATGACGTTCAGGCCGCTTCTGCTGTAGTAGCACCCGTCCATCCAGTCGTACACGTTGTCCCACCAGCCCTCGATGTTCCGGTACTGGCAGAACCCGTAGGAATCCCGGCTGGCCGCCGTGGTCCCCGTGTGGTACTGCATGGCGTCCGTCTTGCCGTTGTTCTCCTTGAAGTTGCTGGCCGAACAGCCCAGGCCGATGCGCTCGCCGTTCCAGTCTGCAAACTCCACCAGGAACAGCATGTTCACATACCACATCTGGGCAAAGTCCATCTGCCAGATGTTCGCCCCCAGGTTGTGAATGCGAGTCCGGGCCGTGCTCCGGGTAATATCTACCTGCTGTGCCTTGTTGGTCTCCGACTTATAGGTGCCGCTGGCGCAGTGGTAACGTCCGATATAGGAGTAATCCAACTCGCCCAGGCCGTCGCCCCGGTCCATGTTCACCGGGTCCACATGGAACCCCTCCACCGGGCCGTCCGCGATTTGCAGCTTCAGCTTCTTCCCCGTCTTGGTCCACTTGAACCAATACTTGGGCTCCTTCACCATCACGCCGCCGGTCCGGGTCTCCTTCACCATTCCGCTCCACGGGTACAGGTTGTCAAAGGGCGAGGAACCGCCGCCGTTGTTCACCGCCGGATTGGGGTCGCCGAACCCGGCCGCCCCGTCCGTGCGCTTGCCCTTGGTGGAGCCGCTGCTGGTCCAGTCCCACTCCACGCCGTAGATGGTGACGAACTGAGCCTTGACCTGTACCTGCTTGTCCGCGCCGGCCAGATAGTTGGCCCCCTCTGCCACCTTGACGGTAATTGTGGCGGTGCCTGTGGTGTCCTTTACGCTGTTCACCGTCACTTCCCCCGTGACCTGGTTGATGCCGCTCACGGTAGCCACACTCTGATTGTTGGAGGTGGCGGAGATCACGCCGTCCCCTTTCCGGGTCACCGTGAATTTGGCGCTTCGGGCGCTGGTGTTCAGGGTCACAGCCGCGGGGCTTACCGACACCACCTGGTCGCCCTTGGCGATGGACCAGGTCGCGGTCTTGCCGCCCACGTCGCCGTCCCACCACTGGTGGTTGGAGTCCGGCGTAAAGGTGGCGGTGTATCCCGTCCCGGCGTTGATTTGAGGCTCCACCGAAACGGTCATCTTATTGCTGTCATAGTTGCTGTCCCAGGATGGGGTCTTGGGGTTGCCGTCGTACTTCGGCACATTGCTCTGCTTGGGCACCGCCGCCAGGCTGGCCCGGCCAATGGTCCAGTTTACCGTCTTCTTCCCGGTGGTGCCGTCCGACCACATGCCTTTCAGCAGGGTAAAGGTGGCGGTATGGGTGCCCGCGTTGGTCTGGGGCGTCACCGATACCGAGGAATTCTCCTGGTCAAAGTTGTCCCACTCCGGCGTCTGCGGCGCGCCCGTATAGACGGGAGAGCCCTTCTGCACCGGGATGGGTACGATGACGCTGGTGATGGTCCAGATGACCTCCTTGGCCCCGGTGGAGCCGTCCCACCACTTGTAGTTGGGCGTGGGGGTGAAGGTGGCGGTATAGTCCTTGGCCTCTGTGCCGAACCGCTCCCCGCCGATGGTCAGCTTGCTGGTGTCATAGTTGTCCCAGGTGGGGGACTGGGGCTTTCCATTGGCCGCCAGCACATTGCTCTGCTTCGGCAGCGAAGCGATGACCGCCCGGTCGATAACCCAGCTTACGGTCGCCTCATTCTGCCCTCCGGGGAATACATAGCCATAGTTTAGGACGAACTTGGCGGAATAGGTGCCTGCGTTTACGCCGTTGGTTTCTCCGGAAATGGTCATCTTTCCGGTGTCATATCCGGTCCACGCCGGCGTCTTGGTCTCTCCGTCATAGGTCAGAACTCCATTTTGAACCGGGACGGCCACCTCGATGGGGTTCACCGTCACCGTCAGGCTTGCGGTCTTGGTCACGCCCTCGTAGGCGTACTGGATCTGCACCGCCTGCTGCCCCAGTGCGGAGAACGCGTCCGGGGAGTGGGTGTATCCGGAGACTTCCTCCGTGGATTCGTCCGAATAAGTGGCTGTGACCACCATTCCGGCCGGATCAAAGCTCTCCAGATACCGGTATGTCATCTTTGTCGGGTTTGCCGTGATGGCGATGGACACCAGCACCTTCTTCACCGTCACGGGTACGCTGGCCGTCTTGGTGATCCGCCCCTCCGTGTAAGTAACGGTCACCTCCGTGACCCCATCCGTCAAAACCTGAGGCGAAATGGTGTAGCCGGTCACATCCGAAGTAAGACCATACCCATAGCCTGCCGTGACCACCATGCCGGTCGGGTCAAAGGACTCCCCGGACTTATAGATTGTCTTGTTGGGCTGCTTGGTAATTGTCAGGGTCTCCAGCTTCAGAGCGCCGCCGCCACCGTTGCCGCCGGTCATGTTGAAAACCTTGCCGACGTTAGCGTTACTCATTGCTCTGCTCGACCTCCAGTCGTAAAATAGAAATCGTCAGGTTCTCCGTGGGGGTGACCTCGCACCGGAACGTGACCTGACCGTCCGTTGTAATGTTATCGGCTTTTACGCCGGTCTCGCTTGCCGCCATAAAGCAGTCCGCGTCGGCGCACACAATATACCAGTATTTGCCGTCAGCCAGGAGGGACTCGTCCTGCACGGTTTGAGCTCTGCCGCTCCACTTCTCGGCCGGCAGAGTGACGGTGATGCCGGCATGCTGCGCGCTTTCCAGCAGAGGGATCATCGAGTCCAATAGTTCGTTGATGCGGATCAGGGTGTCCTGTTTCCCCCGCTCTGCCAGTGCCCGTAACTGCTCTATGGTGGTGAGTTGTTTCTCTGCCATATGAGAGCTCCTTTCGGGAAATATAAAAAAAGGGGGACGGGAATCTGTGCCCCCATCCCCCTTAACGGAGCCGTTTAAGGCTCCTCTTCAGTGGCGCCGAAGACCTCATCCAGCATGGACTGCACCTCGGTGTTCTCAGCCACAGCCATGTCGTCCAGCTTCTTCTTGTCCTCCTTGGACATCAGGCCGTCTTTCTCGGCAGTGGCCTTCTCATAGGTGGTGTCCTGGGCGGGGATGCCCAGCTTGGTGATATCCTCCTTGGTCACGTCACCGCCCATCACCACATGGCCATTGGCGTCGCTGCCCACCTTCTTGAATCCGGCCTCCACGGCGGAGCCGGCGGGGTGGGTGTAGACCACGGTCTCCTGGCCGTTAATCTTGATGTTGCCGTTGACGTCGGACTTCTCCACCTTGGTCGCGCCCTGGGCGATGCCGGCCATAGCGGCGGTGATCTTGCCCTCGATGGCGGCCATCACGGTGGCGTAGTCGTCCTCCTCGCCGCCGATACCGGCCGCGATCTCATTGAGCTTAGCGATGGCGGTATTCATGGCGGCAGCGTCATCGGGATGGTCCTGAATCCACCGGGCAATCTCAGTCAGGGTATCCAGGGACTCCTGGGCGCCTTCGGGGATCAGCTGCTTGGTCAGCTCCTCATTGGCAATGGTGCGGGCACTTTTGCCGGTGTCGGTGCCAATCAGGACGTCCACATCCGCCTTGGCGGCCTTGGCGGCCAGAACGGCAGTCAGGGCAGAGTCCAGGTCGGCTTCAGACACCTGGGCCTTGTAGGCCAGGGCAGCCAGACCCTTGACAGGCACGTCGATACCATTCACCGCCAGAGTGCCGTTGGCGGCGCCGGTGGCGATCAGGATATCGACGATCTTGTCAACGATTTTCAGGGCGGCGCCGTTGACCTTGACGCCCTCCAGGACGTTGGCCTGGCCGCCCGCGCCTTCTAGCGTGTCCACTCGGCCGGACAGGGTTGCCACCTTGGAGTCGACCTTATCGATCTCGCCCTTGGTGCGCTGGGCCAGCATCTTCAGCTGGTCAAGAGTAGTGTGCTTAGACATAGATATGTCCTCCTTAAATGTATTTGTTTACGGCTCGTCGCCGAAAACATCGTCAAGAACGTCCTCCACTTCTTCGTCGGTGGCCGTATTCCCCGGATGCTCCGGGTCGTCCGGAGGCGTCCAGTCGGATGCGAACGCATCGTCCAGGGCCGCGTCCACTTCCTCGTCCGTAGCCGTGTTCTCCCGGATGACTTCCAGAATCTGAGCCCGTATGTCTCCTCCGGCATGGGAGGGCGGAACCAGCTGGGCCGCATCGACGGCATACATGATGCGGCTGGTCAGGCACCATACGGCGTCTTTTTGTTCCCCGCCCTTGACGCCGGACACGCCGATGTGAAGACTGACCCCCGCCTGCTTCAAACACTCGGCGGGGATGATGCACCGGTCGTCCGTCAGCTTCACGGACAGCTCCACGCTGCCGGCCTTGAAAATGGCCGTCTTTGTGTAGCCATCCCAGCTTTTATCAAAGAGGAACTCCACGATGTAGAGGGTTTCGGCGTTCTGCACCAGACTCTCATCCTTGAGCATATGGGCATAGGTTTCTTTGACTGCGATTTCCACGGGCCGCACCTCCTTACTGAATAGCCCCGTTGCCGGACAGCTCGAACCGGATGAGATGGACCGTCAGATCCATCGCCGGGTCGGTGTCGCAGGTAAACACGAGAAAACCGGAGGCGGTGATGTCCTTCGGCTGTACGTTGCAGTCGATGAACTCCTCCTTGCAGGCCTCCTCCGCGCTGAGAAAATACTTGTGGGTCGCCAGGGCCAAAAGCCGGCTGTCGGCGACGGTGACGCTCCCGTCCTTCCACCCGTTCTTGGGGATGACCAGGTCAAAGGAGATGCCCAGCACATCCCCCGCGCCCGTTCCATTCAGACCGTTGTAGACCGAGATGTTGTACGAGGACCCGTCTGTCAGATGCACGGTGTAAACGTCTGTGCTGCCGGGGGAGTGGTCGCCCTCGGTCAGCTGGATGTCGTCGATGCCCACGCCAATGGGCCCCCGCAGCTCACAGCTGATTTTTGTGTCGTAGTATGCGCCAGTTTCCGCGTCCCAGATCCACCAGGTTCCATTTTGAGGCTTGGGTGGTTTCCCACTGTACTGTTCTGCCTTGGAAGCGCTCTTCGCGGCGTTTCCGGCGCTCTCTTCGGCCCCGGTCTTGGCCTGTTCCGCGGCCAGTTTGGCATTTTCGGCGTCCTCTTTGGCCTGCGCGGCGGAGAGGGCGTCGTCCTCGGCGCTCTCTTTGGCGGCTTGAGCCTTGCCGCTTGCGGCCTCCGCGGCATCCTTGGCCCCCAGCGCGGCGGTTTCCGACTCCTTGGCGTTGGTCTCGCTGAGCTTGGCTGCCGCCTTTGCCTTCTCGGCGGCCTCCTTGGCGGCCTGAGCAGCCTTCGCATCTGCCGCTGCCTGACCGCCCAGAGCTTCTACCTCATTCCTGACGTTTTTGGCCCGCTCCTCAGCGGCTTTTGCCTCGGACGCGCTCAGAGCGGCGGCATTTCTGGATTCTTCCGCCTCCCGGGCCTTCTGGATCGCCGCCTTCTCGGAATCAGCCGCATTGGTCTCCGACTCCTTGGCGCGGCTTGCCGCATCGATGGCGTTGTCAGAATACTGCCCAGCCTGGGTCTCAGAGGCCTTGGCCCGTTCCTCGGACGTTTGGGCGTCTTTGGCGGAGTCCTTGGCCTCCCCCGCCTTTTGAGCGGCGGTGGCCGCCTCACTCTTGGCTTTCTCGGCGGAGGCGGCGGCAGAGTCCTTGGCCGTGGCCGCAAACTCCATCGCGCTGGAGGACTCCTGGTTCATGGCGGCCAGGGCGTCGTGGATGGACCCGCGCACCTCCTCGCCATAGATAGCCTCCAGTATTTTCTTTAGATAACTGCTGATGTCGGCCAAATCAACTCACCCCTTCCTAATCCTCCAGCATCCAGTCGATCGCCAGAATCTCTTCCCCCGACAAATTTCCAACGGCGTCGTCATACTTCGCCATCATCAGCTCCACCTCATGCTCCATTTCATTGAACGGGGCCAGCTCGTCGCAGAACTGCTGAAAGTTGGGGGAATCCATTTTGAGCGTATAGGTCGGCGCGCCCCGCTCATCCTTTCCCTTCTCACCGTACTTTTCGATCAGGCTCAAGCGAATCGTCTCGAACTCCACAATGGAATTGGAGAGAAAGCGGTAATTCCGGGCCGCCATATATCCGATCTTGTCCCGTCTGGAGAGCAGGGGCTTGAGCGACTTCAGATATACGAGCACTTCGGAATTTTTTAATTTTTTCTTCATAACGGCATTATTCTCCTGTTCCAAAATCCAGACCTCGGACGGTCGCGCCGCTGAAATCCACATGCCCCTCAAAGAAAACGACACCGCCGCTGCCCCGGTTGCCAATCGTGATATAGCCTCCGCAGGGGCTGTAAATGTCGATATAGGGGGCATCCCCCTCGTAATACTCGATGGCCAGCATGTGGTATCGGCTGTTCCCATAGGGGCCGTAGAGGTTGAAGCTCCCAAAGTCGCTCCCGGCGATGATGTTGAATTCCTCGCCGTAGAACTCTCCGCCTTCGATGACCGGGGAACGGATCGTGGTCTGGTCAATATAGGTACTCTTGATGTAGCCGGGCATCTCAATGGAGTCCGCCAGCTTGTACGCCCGGTCGGCCCGGGAATACGCGTCGTCGGCGTAGTCATAGGCCTCGTCCGCTAGATTGTAGGCGTCGTTGGCCATGGAATAGGCCGGATTGGAATTGATGTTCTGGTTGCTTACCTGGGCCCAGTTGATGCTGCTCCCGGCTCCCATGGTCACGCTGCCGTTGATGGTGACAAGGCCGTTGGAGCTCACGGCGAACGTCACCGCCCCCGTGCTCTTGTTGCTCACGGTCAAACCGTAAAGGTCCAGATAATCCGCCTTGAACTTGTCGCCCGTCAGCATGCTGTTTCCATAGGGGTCCAGAAAATCCTCCGCCTGTACCACACCTCCGAAGGAGCCCTTGGCGGCTACCAGCGTTCCGGCAAAGGTGCCCCGCCGTGCAGTCAGATTCCCCTGCTCATCCACGATAAAATTCCCGCCGATATTGATGGAGCCTTTCTTCATGGTCAGCGTGCCCGTTTTCATATCCAGGGAAAAGTTCCCGCTGACGTCCTTGAGCACGCCTGCCCGGATCACATCGGCATTGAGCACGCCCGTATTGACATAGTCGGCCACGATGGACCCGTCCATGGTCATGGCCAGCCCAAAGGTCTTGCCTCCATCATTGGAGTACCCCAGGCCGTTCATGTTCCACTTCCACAGCTTGTCCGCCTTGGTGTAGTCCCGCACGTTGGAGATATAGAGCGTATCCGAGCCATACTCGTCCCGGGTGATGGTGATGTAGCCCGTGGTGGCCATGTTGATGATCTCCGTGGCGTTTTCCTTGGCCTCCTTAAGAATGGAATGGGCCTTGGGAAGCCCCTCGATCTTCTCCAGCACCGAGGCGTTGGTCTGATTGTTCACGCTGGTCAGGCTGACCTGTACCAGATCCCCCATTTTGAACTGGGTGTTCTCCGGGTGATCCAATGGGATCTCCAGCTTGGTTACCGGGAACATCCGGTCCAGGCCGTGGGGGCGGGAGATGACCCGGATTTCGTCCAGCAGCTTGACCGCCTCTGTGTTTACGTCCAGATAGTGCAGATCCAGCGCGCTCAGCTCCAGCTCCAGGTTGTCGAACTGGAGGTCTGCCAGATACTCCCTGGCCTTTTCCAGAAGCGCCTCCGGGTCGCTCACATCGTCCCAGCTGACTGTCTTGGCGATCCAGCCGTAGTGCTTCACCGCCTCGTCCGACTGGACATAGAGGCTGCCGCCGTTCACGCTCTCCACCGTCAGGTAGGCGTCCAGCGCCTCGATGGGGCTGTCATCCAGCCGGCTGCCCAGCGGGATAATGGCGGTGGCATACTCCGTGGAATCCCAGTTGCGGGTGAAGTCGATGAGATTGGACCCGAACTGGATGACCTGGCTGCAAGTGTCGGGGTACTCCTTCAGGTAATCCAGATACCGCACCCCATCCGCCTTCCGGACCCGGAGATGGCCTCCGTAGGTTTTCACCAGAGCGTTGAGCAGCTCCATCGTCTTCTCGTAATTGGTGTAGTAGGTGGGGAAGTTCTCGTCCACCACCGTCACCGCGCCGATGGCGAATTGCCGGTTGGCGCCGACTTTGGAGTTGTGAACGGCAATCAGCTGCTCCAGATACTCCCGGATCGATTTTCCGGCATACTCCGCCGGAGGCTGAACGGAATCATTGAAAAACGCCAGTTCTCCCTCGCAGTAGAGCACCCGGTTATTCCAGAAGTCCTTGCTCTCCGAGAGCGCCCGCCCCGCCCAAATCTCCTCTCCGTTTTTCTTCACGGAAATATCCGTGACCATGCGGACAATGGTGTCGTAGGCCTTGTTGGTGTAGGGGAGGGCCATCTCCAGCGACCCGGCCGCGCTGTCCTCCAGCGTCAGCTTGGGGTTGACCACCTTCATGTCATCCAGCGAGAACACATCATTGTAGATGCACACGCCGTCCGCGTAAATGCTATACATCCCTCACAGCCTCCCCACTCTGAAATCCACCGAGACCGTACCTGTGCCGGTGTCGCACCACAGCTCCAATGTGGCTCCCTGGCCGCCGAAGAACACAAACTCCGGGAACTGGACGGTGCCGTCGGTGAGCAGCTTTGTCTCATCCAGCCCCAGCGTTGGGTTGACAAACCGGATGTGTACGCCCCTCTGGTCTGAGCTGGTCACAAAGAACTGCGGACACACCGGGGCCCGCCCAAAGAGCGCGGCCTCCAGCTGGATGGTTCTCTTTTCAGCAGTCACGGCGATGTCCTTGAACAGAGCCGGCCGGATCACGCCATTTTGAAAGTTGAAGGGGTCCCACAGCCAGTCGTCCGTGGAGGACAGAACCGACCACTTGTAGGGCCCCACGTCATAGTCGATGGTGATGCGCGACCAGTCCTTTTCCGACTTCCAGGCGTTGACCACGAACCGCCCCTCGTAAAAATACTCCGGGTCATCCTCCAAAATCGCCCGCAGCTTCTGGCCGTGCAGATAGTCCATGATGTCGGAATAGGCCATGTGCCAGGGCTTAAAGTCATTCATCACGATAAACTCAATGGAGCCCGTCCGGTTCTGATACACCGGATACCCGGTGAGAGACTGGGATAAATCGATCACCCCGTCCCCACCGGGTATTTCCAGCGTCTTTACCTTTTGGGCCGGAGGATTGAACACGGGGCGGGAGGCGGGAACCAGCCGCCAGTCGTCCCAGGTGTTTTTATCCCCAAAGGTAACCGAATGGTACAAGCTTAGTTCCCCCTTCCTCTGCGCGTGACCCTCTGCCCGAGGGCGTTGTCCATGGGTCCTGCCATCTCGCCCACCAGCGTGCCGGTATCCAGGACCACACGCATCCGTTCCATTCGCTCCGTCATTTCTGCCATTTCACTCCGAAGGGCGCGGAGCTCCTCCACAATGTCGCCGTTGTCCACGTTGACCACCGTTCCGCCGCTTCGGCCGGACTCGGCAAAGGCCAGGCTGGCCTGCCCCGCAAGGCCGATGGTCCGCTGGGGATAGAACAGGCTGTTCAGCTCGTCCGCCCCGCGCATTACGTCGGAGAGGTCGAGGACCGGCCGGATCGTAGGCTGAGCATCCATATCCCCGCTGAGCAGCTCGGCCGTGATGGACATGGCGTTGGAAAGGCCGTCTGCGGCGTACTCCGCCACATTCGCCCCCGCGGCGTAGGACTTCTTCGCGTAGTCTGCCAGTCCCGTCACAAAGCCAAGCCCCGTAAAGTTGCCCAGCTCCCGGAAGACCCGAGAGGGAGAGTTGATTTTCAGCGTACTCTTGACCGCCTCTACGCCGGCCAGCGCCATGCTGGTCAGTTCGTCGAGGAAGGCGGATTTCGATAGGGAGACGCCCTCCGCAAGACCGGCGGGGATCTGCTGTCCCGTCTCGGTCCATCCGGCTTCCTTCAGGATCTTCGTGGCCGCCTCGGTCATTTCCCGCATCTCGGCCTCGGTGTCCTTCTTGATCAAGCCCACGTTTTCCGCGAACTCCTGCCGGAGCGACGCCAGTTGATCGGCTGTGTCCTCTTCCAACTGGGACAATTCCTCCTGCCAAGTAATGCGGTACTCCTCCAGCTCCGCTTCCGCGTCGGCCCGCAGCTGAGCGATCTGCTCCTGGGTTTCCACGCGGAGGCCTTCCAGCTCCGAGGTGGCCTGTTCCCGGGCCTGAGCGTGCTTGACGGACCAAAGGGAGACGTACTTCTCCAGCTCGTCGTCGCTCATGGAGTTCAGCGCCCGGATCTCTTCGATGGCGGATGGCCCCATCTCCTGGAGTTCGGAAATCAGGTCCGCGTCAACCCCCCTGGCGGAAAGCTGGCCCAGAATATCCTGCCATTCGCCGAACTCCTGTACCTGCCCCTCCAGGTTCTTCATCAGGGTATCGCTGCTGACGGCCTCCTTCTTTGTAACTTCATCGAAAAGGCCGTAGGACTGGTAGAGACTGTTGGTGCGGGATTCCACCGCGTTCTGATACTGGTCGTTCAGCGACTGAATATCCCGTTCCAGCTGCTCATTGACAGAGCGAACCTTGTCGGCATACTCCTGCTCCAGCTGGATGCGCTTCTGGTTGGCGGACTCCTGAACGCTCTGGACGTCGGCGATATACTGCTTCTGGGCCTCATAGATCTCCTGCTCCAGTTGATAGACCTTCAGGTCCATCTCCTCGCGCTCTTTGCTGCCCGCCGCATACCGGCTCCGAACACGCTTATAGGCGGCCAACTCGTCCGCCAGGCTCATTCGGCCGTAGTTCTTCTCCTTCTCGATCCAGTCCATGGAATTCTGATAGGACTCGTCCACAAGCTGGTTGCGAAGGGTATAGACCTCCCGGTCGATCTTCTTGCGTTCCTCGCTGCCCTCCATATACCGGGACTGCATCCGCTCATAGGCGGCCAGTTCCTCCTCGGTGCTCAGCCGGTTGTAGTATTTCTCCTCCTCGATCCAATCGATGGAAGCCTGATAGGTGGACGCCACCAGTTCATTTTGAAGCTGATAGACCTCCCGGTCGATCTGCTTCCGCTCCTCAGAACCGGCTTTGTACCGCTTCTGAAGGTTTTCCCATCCGACCAGCTGGTCTTTCAAACTCAGCTCGTCGTAATAGGTCTTCTCGTCCACCCAGTCCTTCCAGGCGTCGATGCCTTTGCTGCTGACGGCGATGACCTCGCCGATCATGTCGGAAGTGGCCTGGGCGGCCGGGACGATGCTATTGTCGACGCCGATGGCCAGGCCCTCACCGATGTTCTCGCCCAAATAGATGAACTCCCGGGAGGGAGAATGGCTGTCCAGGGCCTTTTTCGCCGCGTTCAGCGCGGCAAGGCCCAGACTGCGGCCCGCGGAGCTGGAGGCGCTGAACTTAGAGCGGATACCTTTGACAAAGCCCTGTCCGGCATTTTCACCGGCAGTCTCAAACTCGGGCTTCATGCTGTTGATTTGGGATACGGCCGCAGATGCCACCGTCCCCGCTGCCGTTTTTACGGCGCCGGAAGACGATAGGATCGAAACGGCGAGATTCCGCATCATGCCCTCAACTGCGGACTCAATCACAACGACCTTTTTGTCTACAATATCCGCCATTGACTCCACAAGCGTCTCCATGGCGGAGCTTGCCACCGGGATATTCGACGTGATGGAACCGCGGACGGAGGTCAGCATACTGACCACGGCGCTGTTTACGGTGCCGCCGCAGTTGTAGAAGGCGTCGGCGAATCCGGAAATCCCGGCGTCGCCCATCTTCTTCATACTGTCGGCGAATTTGGTCAGGCCGCTGGTATTGACGCCGTTTACCCCTTCCGCCAGCTCGATCAGATCCCAGACCTGGGTGATGACGTCGGACAACTTGCCGAGGTCAATACCGGAAATCTCATTGTAGTAATCCTTCATGGAGGCGCCGAATTTGGAAATATCCGCGCCAAAGGACGCCAGCGTCTGATCCCCGCCGAACCACTGGTCGAACAGGCTGCTGTCCGGAAGGCCGGTCGCCAGATTGGAAAGCGCGCTCGCAGCATTGGCCGAGGCCGTTACCGCTTCCGGCTTCACATCCTTTATGGCCTCCGCATAGGCGGCCAGATCTGCGCCGAAGGCCGTGAGGTCGTCTCCAAAGGCAGTCAGATCGGTTCCTCCTGTAAAGAAGGAGAGCAGCCCGCCCGTATTGGGTAAGGTATTCGCCAGTTCCACCAGCGCCTGACCGGCGGAGGCGGAACTTTCCACGGCAGTGGGATTGATGTCGGCCACAGCGTCGCTGTAAGACTTCATGGCCGCGCCGAAGGGGATGATCCCGGCGGCAAAGGCGGCCAGATCATGGCTTCCATTGAAAAACTCCATGACTCCGCCCGCCAGGGGAAGGGATTCTTGCAGCCTTGCCAGGGACTGGGCCGCCACAGCCGAGGCGGTGATAGCCCCGGTGTTGATGTCCGCCACGGCGTCTCCGTAGGACTTCATAGCCGCGCCGAAGGGGACAATACCCGCGGCAAAGATGCCAAGGTCGTTGCCGCCATCAAAGAAGGTCATCACACCGCCCACATTGGGCAGGTCGGTCTGAAGCTGTGCCAGGGACTGGGCGGCAACCGCAGAAGCCGTGATCGCCTCGGCGTTGATACCGGCTACGGCTTCCCCATAGGATTTCATGGCCGCGCCAAAGGGCACAATGCCCTCCGAGAATTTACCGAGATCGTTTCCTCCCGTGAAGAACTCCATAACCCCGCCAACCTGCGGCAAAGCAGCCTGAAGTTTTGCCAACGACTGGGCGGCGACTCCAGACGCCTCCACGGCGCCGGCGTTGATACCGGCCACAGCCTCTCCATAGGACTTCATGGCCTCACCAAAGGGGATGACGCCCTCAGAGAATGTTTCAAGGTCGTTCCCGCCGGTGAAAAACTCCATGATGCCGCCCACGTTGGGCAGAGATGCTTGCAGCTCTGCCAGGGCTTGAGCCGCCACAGCCGAGGCGGAGACCGCGCCGGCGTCAATGCCGGAAACAGCGCCGCCATAGGATTTCATGGCCAAGCCAAAGGAGAGAACTCCATCCGCAAAGGCCCCAAGGTCGTTTCCGCCGGTGAAGAATTCCAGCACCCCGCCCACATGGGGAAGAGACGCCTGAAGCGCGGAGAGGGCCTGGGCTACGGTAATGGAGGCGGAAACAGCGCCCGCGTCCAACCCGGTCACGGAATCGGCATAGGCTTTCATCCCTTCCCCGAAGGGGAGCAGACCGTTTGCGAAGGTCTCCAAATCGTTACCTCCGGTGAAGAAGTCCACCACCCCGCCGATATTGGGAAGGGAGGCTTGCAGCTCTGCCAGCGCCTTTGCCGCAGTGGCGGAAGCGGTGACCGCTTCACTGTCCATGCCGGTCACGCTGTCGGAATAAGCCTTCATCGCCTCTCCAAAGGGAACCAACTGATCGCCAAAGGTCTCCAAATCGTTGTCGCCCGTGAAGAATGCGACCAGACCTCCGGTATTCGGAATGGTGTTTGCCAGCTCCACCAAAGTTTTTCCGGCAATGGCCGAGTTCGCAACCGCGTCGCTATCCAAACCGCTGACCGATTTTGAATAATTCTTCATGGAGACGCCAAAGGAGGCAAGCTGCGCTCCGAAGGTCGCCATATCGTTGTCGCCGGCAAAGAAAGCGACAGCGCCTCCCGTGTTCGGGAGCGTGGCCGCCAGCTCCGCCATAGCCTGCCCGGCGATGGCTGAGTTCTTAACCGCGTCCACATCCAGTCCGGTCACCGCGTCAGAGTAGGCTTTGATGGCCTCTCCAAAGAGGACCAGCTGGTCGCCGAACGCGCTTATATCGTTGTCACCGGCAAAGAAAGCCACGGCTCCGCCTGTATTGGGCAGGGTAGCCGCCATTTCCGCCATGGCCTTCCCCGCGATGGCGGCATTGTTTACCGCGTCGGCGTCCAGCCCTTTGATGCTTGCAGCAAACCGCATCATGGACCCGCCGAAACCAACCAGCTGGTTTCCAAACTCGTCCATGTCATTTTCGCCGGTGAAGAACCCCGCGATGCCGCCGCGGTTCGGCAGGGTCGCCGCCATTTCGGCCAGTGTCTTTCCGGCAATCGCGGCCGTGCTGACCAAATTGCCGTCAAGGCCGGCGATGCTGTTGGAAAATTTCATCATCGCCTCACCGAAGGGGACAAGCTCCCCGGCAAAGGCGGATAGGGAAGAACCGCCCGTCAGCCAGGAGGTCAGCCCTTCCAGCAGATCAGCGGCAGTAATCAGCAAAATCGCCTCGGTAAGCGCCTTTACACCGTCCAGCATGGCGGCGTCAATGCCACGGGCTCCATCGATAAACGGCTGCACGTTGGTCATGAACGCCGCGAGATCGGCGCCGATCTGCGGGAACGAGGCGGATATGCCGCCCATAAACCCGCCGACAATACCGCCGATAAATCCGCCAATGGCGTTTCCGATGGTTTGCAGCAGCTTGCCGCCTTCCCCAATCAGCCAGTCGAGGCCCGGAATCTGCGCCAGGCCTCCAATGGCCGCCAGAACAACGGCAAGTTCCGCCATAACGACGCCCAGGCCAAGCACACCCACCATTGCGGAGGGAATCAGCCCGGCCAACGCGCCGAGGGCCACCATAATGCCGCTGAGAAGCCCGATCCCGGCGACGCCTTTCAGAAGGGCGTCCGTGTCGATGCTCCCCAGGGCGGATACGATTCCGGAGAAGAAGGACATCAGCAAATTGACCACCGACTGGATCAGTGTCGGCAGATTGCGCGCCAAGCCGTCGATGACTTCGATCAGGAACTGCATGATGGAATCCACGATCTGCGGTGTATAGGCCGCCAGCGCTGCAAGGACTCCGGCGATCAGCTCCAAAGCCCCGTTGGCAATCGCGGGCACACACTCCACCAAGACATCCACCAGGGTGAGCACCAGCGCTTTGACCGCGTTTCCAATCGCCGGGGCGCCATTGGCGATGACCCCGGCAAAGGCGACGACCGCCTCTCCCAGCTGCTGGGCGATGGCGGGAATCAATGCGGCGATGCCTGTGATGATGGAGGTCAAGCCCGCCACAATAATGGTCACGCCTGCGCCGAGGGAGGTGGCCAGGCCCGTGATGCCGACCGCGATAGCGGTCAATCCGGTCCCTACCAGGAGCAGCCCCGCCCCAAGGCCGGCAATGCCGACGCCAATCAAAGCAAACGCGCCGCCCAGCCCGAGAATAGTGGGGAGCAGCGGCGTGAGAAGCGCGCCGGCCGTCCCAATCACCGTAAAGGCTCCGGCAACGGTAATCAGCCCCTTGGCGATGGCCTCCCAGCTCATGCTTCCCAGGGTAAAGAGCACCGGGGTCAAAACCGCCAAAGCGCTTGCGGCTACCAGCATAGCGGCGGAACCGGCCAGTGTCCCGTTCATAAAGTTCAAACCGACCGCCAGCTCGGCCAGAGCGCCTCCCATGGCAACCAGGCTTTTCGCAACGGCCTCCCAGCTCATGCCCCCCATTTTTCCGAGGGCCTCCGCCAAGACATTCAGCGCCGCTCCAACTGTGACAAGTCCTGCGCCCGTGGCAATCAAGTTCTTCGGCATGGCTTTCATGGCGACCGCCACTTCCGCCAGGGCCCCGCCCATGGCCAGCAAGCCCTTCCCGATCTCCGCCAAAGACATGCCGCCGAAGTCCGCCATTGCGGAAGCAAATATCTTCATGGCCGCGCCGATCTCAATCATGGCAAGGCCGGTGGAGATAAGCCCCTGTGCATTTCCAGTCAGTTTTGTGAATGCGGTAATCTCCAAAAGGACGGCTCCAACGGAGCTTAGCCCCTTCACCAGCTCGCCCGCGTTCATCTGCCCGAAATCCTTACAGGCGGAGGCAAAGACCTTCATGGCGCTGGCCAGAACCAGAATCCCGGCCGCAGTAGCCATGGCACCCTTGTTGACCTTAACCGTGTTCGTGAACAGAGAAACCTCCGCCATCAGAACTCCGACTCCGGCCAAGCCCTTTGCCAACCCGGCAAAGTCCAGCTGGGCCAGGTCGATGCAGGCGGAGGCAAGCATTTTGATTGCGCCGGCAAACACCACCATCTGGGCGGACCCCTTGATGACGGAGCTGGAGCCGCTCCCCAAAACTTTGGCCGCAGCCACCAGCGCGGTCATCAGCCCGGCGATCCCGGCAAGGGCCACGACCATCTGCTCCGGCTCGATATCGGAGATTTTCTTCAGGGCGGAGGCCAGCAGAAGAACCGAGGCGGAGACCGCAATCATCGCCGAAGTCCCTTTGATGACTCCTTTTATCTCCCCGCTGATTCGGCTGAACACCGCCATGGAAGCCATCAATTCCGCAAACAGTACGGTAATGGCGCCTAAAGAAGCGGTCAGCTTGCCGCTGTCAATCAGGGAAATGGTTACGATCGCGGCCGCCAGCACGGCAATAGCGGAGGCGATTTTCAGAAGGGTTCCGGCCTTCAGCTGGGTCTGATAGGCTTCAAAGCAGCCCCGCACCCCGTCCAAAATGCCCTTTACATTGTCAAGAAGGCCGCCGACATCGTCGAAAGACTTCGTCAGGCTGTTCATGAACTTGGTGATGCCTACCGCGATTCCGCCCAGAGAAATGCCGTTGAGTAAATCAATCACTCCGCTGAAATCAGCGTTGCCAATGGCGTCTATCAGCGTGGCGGACAAGCCGCCGAGCACGCCGATGATTCCGCTGGCAATGGCTTTCACGCCGTTGAACAGGCTCTGAAGCATTTGCAGGAATTTGCTGTTTCCAACGGCGGAATCCATGGTGTTTACCGCATCGTCCACCCCAAATCCCAGGCCGCCGACCGCGTCGATCACCTGACCGATTCGGGTCTGGATGCGGCCGAGAAGCGCCTGGAACGCCTCAAAGCCGGGGATGGCAAAGACATCGCCGAGAAATCCAATAAAGGTTTGGATTCCTGATACAACGAAACCCAGAGCATCCGCGATACCCTGGGCCACTTTACTGAAGACTTCACCTTTCTTTGCCGCGTCGTTGATGCCGGTCAGAAAATCGCCAATCGCGGCGGTCGCCGTAAGAAGACCATCTGCAAGGGACCCTATGCCTCCAGCCATAGGCATGACCGCGTTGACCACTGCCATAATTGCCTGGCGGCCCAAATCCAGCATGGAAAAGAGTCCCTTGAAGGTCCGCTGCAATTTATCCGCGGTTTCATCCGAAATCGTCAACCGCTCGGAAAAGCTCCGCAGCGTCTCCGTCAGCGCGTAGAGCTGGTCGGAGGTGGCGGGCGGAAAAATATCGCGAAACGCGTCCTTGATCGGGGCGATAACGCTCACCAATCCCTTGGCCGCGTTCCAGACCGACTGGATCAGGTTCTCCCGGCCGGAGGGGCGCAGAATCTTCTCCGTAAACTCATCCATGGAGACGGAGCCATCCCGAAGGCTGTCGGCCAGCGTTTCGATCTGCTCCACCATCTCCGAGGTGTATCCGGCGGCCTTGCGCTCCTCCTGGGACATGCCGGACATTTTTCCCTGGAGATGATAGACAGCCTCGGACAAGGTTTCAGAGGAGATTACGCCATCCTTCAGCCCCTGCTTCAGCGCGTCGGTAAAGCTGTCCGAACCCGCCACCAGCTGGTCAAAGGCGTTGCCGCTCTCTCTGGCCACCGTTTGGATCGACTCTATAAAACCCGCTTCATCGGCAATTCCCTGATCCAGCAGCTGCTTCCAGCCGGAACTCAAGCCTCCGCTGAGAAGTTCATTTCTCGCCTGGGCGGACTCGCTGATCACGCCGCCGATGGTGTTGGAAATCTCAGTCAGCAGCTCTTTGGCTTCCTCAAAGTCGCCGACCAGGATCTCCCACGTCGAGGTCCATCCGGACTGGGCGCTCTCCTTCAGGGTGTCCCACAGCTGGGTAAAGGTTTTTACCTTTGTGGCGGTGTCCTCTGCCGTCTGCGCCATTTGGGCGATTTCCTTTGCCTGAGCCTCCGTGAAGCCCTGCTGCACCAGATCCGCCTCGGTATATGCGCCGGCAAACTGCTTCAGGGTCTCCGTGAGGACTTCCGTGGTGAGCCACTCACCCCTGGTAAGGGATTCCCGGAAGGAACCATACATGTTTATGGCATTCTGGGCTCCGGTGCCCAGTAGTTCGGATGTGCGGACCAGGGCGTCCTGGAACACCTTGCCGCCCATGCCCGCGTTGACCACCGAGTTCCAGTCCATCAGCGACACTCTGCCTGCGGCCAGCGCCTGGGAGAGCTGATACATGGCCGTGGACGCCTGCTGGGAGGTAGAGCCGGAAATGGCGGCCAGATTCGCGATACCCTTGATGGAATCGACCGATGTCTGAAGATTTACACCAGCCGCGGTAAACGTGCCGATGTTCCGGGTCATTTCCGTGAAGTTGTAGATCGTCTTGTCCGCGTAGGTGTTCAGCTCATCCAGCGCCCGGTTGACCTGCTGAAGATTGGTCCCTTCGTGCTGGGTATTCGCCAGGATGGTCTGTACCGCTCCGATCTGGGTCTCATACTCCTGAAAACCGCTTTTGATGGGGTCGATCGTAAGGGCGGACACAAGCCGTTTTCCCGTGTTCAGGGCTGAATTTGTAATGTTGGAAAGGGTCGTCATGGCAACGACTTCAAGCGCCGAGAATTTCGCCCGAACCGTCTCGACGGAGCTGCTAAGGGCGGACATATTGCACTTCTTAGCAGCGTCGCCCAGGTTTTCAAGCCCCTTGGCAGCACCGTCCAGATCCAAACCCTGCTTGAGTTTGTCGAGTGTTGACAGACTGGTCTGCACATTCCGCTCAAACTGTCTGTTGTCAAATCGCATCTCGACGATTCTCTCGTCGATGGTCCTGCTCATGACCGTGTGACCTCCTTCCATGCGTAATCCGCGATCTGGTCAAAAATAGGCTGGATAGCAGGGTTGATGTAATCTCTTCCCTGTACCCAGCCTCCGGTCCCAGTGCCATGCCCGTATTGCAGGATAATGGCGATGGGAACTCCATTTTGAACATTTGAATTGTGAAACGAGATAGTGACGGTGTTGTTCTTGTTGGTAATTTTGTAATACCAGGACGCGGCCGTCTCTCCGGAGTCGACAGGCGTTGCAGACGAAAGGGCGGCCACGCCTTCCCGGCCAAACTTGTCCAGATCGCCGAGATGAACCGTCTCCTTTGCTCTTTCCAGAAATCGGGTCAGCTTGGAAAAATCGCCCTTGTGTCTGAAACGAATCACTGCCGTCTCCTCCCATCATTCCGTTTTCTTAGGCCAATTCTTGAATGTCTCAATCAATTTGTCGTAGCCTACCATGGCCGCGTAGGCGGACAGAAGCCCGACCACGACAGCCGCAAATACCAGATACCAGGTAATTGCAATCCCTTTGATTTGTGCATAGGCGGCGCCGGCGGCCAGTGTCAGCGCCTCCGACACCATAAGCGCAAGGAAATTTGTGGGAATCTTGTCCCAGGTCACAGTCTTAACCACCTGGACAATGATGTTGGTCAGGATCGTAACCCCGCCGATAATCATTAACAGCGTCGAAACAATCTCCGTATAATTCATGATGCGTCCCTCCTTAAATCGCCGGGCTCTCCACGGAGCCGACGGGTGTTTCCGAAACATTTACATTGAAATTGGAGGCCTTCGCCGTCTCAAAGGTGATTCCGCCCTCACGGTGATCGGACTTGCACAGGTTCAGATAGAAACTGCACACCACGCCATGGGCCGTCCAGGGAAGACCGACCATAGCGCCGATCCAGGGCAACGCTCCCATATACCCCTTATAGACACAGTAGAAGGCCAATAAAAAACCGCCGATTGTCACAATCCACAGCAGCGGACGGATATCGGCGATCATCCATTTTGAAAACTGCGAAAGGTCGGGTTTTCTTCCAGATCTGCCTCTGGTCCGGCTTCTCCTGCTTTTCATCACGCAAGCCCCACCATCTGGGCGAACCGATAGAAGAGCTGGGCCGCCTGCTCTCTTGTCAGACCGGACGGCCACATCATGTTCGGTTTGCCGTCAACCGCGGTTCCGTTCCCGGCAAAGAGCCCCACACTTTCAACCCAAACCCGGGCCTCTTCGGACCAATCGCCGCAGTTGTTGTTCTGAAGACCCTTAAGGTAATTCGTCATGGCCGCGCCGAACATCTCATTGAATTTCGCCTGATCCATATCGTCGTCCTCCTCCGGTACGATAGAATAGTCGGGGCGGCCGTAACCGCCGATCTTGTTGTATGCCATGGGATAGCTCTTATCCCGGACACAGCCGCCATTTTCCACGACGCCGGCCGCGGAGCTGGTGTTCCCCTCGATGGTGTAGACCCGCCCGCCGGACACCTTCTCCACGATACCAGTGTGGTAGAACGACTTACCGCCGTCCTTCGTAAAGAAGATCTGGTCGCCAGGCTGGGGACCTCCGGTGTAAAACCGTCCCTTCTGCTTATAGTAGTTGGCGGAACCGGTGCATCCAGCCCCCACGCCGTTCTTTGCCTGGCAGAGCAGCTTCAACGCCAGCTCCAGACCGAACGTATGGATGTGGCACCAGTCCACAAAGATGTCGCACCATGAATAGCCGTTCTTCTTTCCGTTATAGACGACCCCCAGCGCGTCCAGGTCCCTGGCGTACTTGTTCCAGTTTTTATCTCCGGCATTGGCCGTCTTATGATCGAGCTGGGCATTGGTTTCTTTCTCGATATAGCCGATCTCGGCTCTGGCCGTGGCCAGCACGCGCTCCACAGCCGGCAGCATCGTTGTAGAAGACATCGTTTCGCCTCTTCCTGCAAATTGGTCGTAATACTTCTGCCCGTAAGCGGCCCGTCTGGCCTTGGCCGTCTCGCTCTGGTCTGTGGGGCGCTCAAACTGTACCAGCACGGCGTCGGAGGCCGCCCGGACAGATGTGGCGGTCTTCAAGATGTTGACCAGAGAGGGATAGCTCTCGGTCAGTTCCTTCCAGAGAAAGTCCAGCTGCATCTCCAAATCCCCGATGCTCTTGCCGCGGCTCAGGGCAAAGGCGAACAGCTTTTGCTTCCGGCTCCAGAATGTCCACTGGGCAAGGCCATATCCGGCGCTGTCGTGGACAAAATCCTGATAGATTCCGGCGTCCACCTGGGCGGTATAGTCCGCGTCGGACAAGCCCAGCTTCTTTTCACAGGTGTTCTGGAGATTGTCCGGCTTCA
>OHMP01000224.1_pt1 | contig 38129 bp, 35 predicted proteins | sample 1569341 | NCBI WGS metagenome assembly OHMP01 (sample SAMEA3879584, study PRJEB24766) | human gut metagenome | biome: human-associated habitat; feature: feces | place: USA | collected 1985/1987 | reverse complement strand
AGCTCTTAGGGCATCAGAAAATCGACACCACCATGCACTATGCAATGGTGAAACAACAGAATGTGAAGCTGGCACATAGAAAATACATTGGATAGGATGGGATGAAAATGAGGATGACGCAACTTAAAACCATCGCAGACATACAGACTGGTCCGTTCGGAAGCCAACTCCACAAAGAAGACTACGTTGAAACCGGAACCCCTATTGTCACTGTTGAACATCTTGGGAACCGAGTATTCACCGAGCAAAATCTCCCCAGAGTTTCCGACAGCGATAAAGCGCGGTTGATTAAGTATACTCTTTCAACTGGCGATATTGTATTCAGCCGAGTTGGGTCTGTTGACCGCTGTTCCTATGTTGATAAATCACACGACGGATGGATGTTCTCGGGACGTTGCTTACGAGTCCGCCCAACTGAACTGGTTGATTCTCTGTACCTATATTATTATTTCTGTTTAGAAGAAACCAAGCAGTTTGTTCGGAATATTGCAGTAGGCGCGACCATGCCTTCTATCAATACGAAACTTCTTGGAGAGGTCGAAATCGCCTTACCGGATCTGAACAACCAGAAACGGATAGCCGCTGTTCTCTCATCACTGGATGATAAAATTGAGAACAACCAAAAGCTAAACGATAATTTAGCGGCTTAGAGCTGGACGGCAGAGACATCAATCTCGCCGGACATGAGCTTAGGCAATATAGTGTCACGAACAAGGGCAAGCTGCTCATTTTCCATACCATTGGCATAGATTTTCGAGAAAACGGTTTGGCAAACGGCATCGAACTTCTCCACCAAGTCCTCCGGTGCAATGACAATAGGCTCTGTTTCAATAAATCCATTGATGTCAAGATTTTTGATGCCTGTTGTTCCATTTTCGTAGGAAAAGAAAATGTCCCGGTCATAGAGGTACTGCCAATAGTAGTACACATACATACTGTAACCAGCACGAGGTTTAAGGGCTTTGCAGAAGTTTGTGCAAACCATTCCCTTATCATACCGAGCAAGCAAAGCGTCTGATACAGCTGCGGCGCGTCCAGTAGATTGTGTCGGGCTACCACCAGAGATTTCAACAACTATATCTCCGTCAACAAGCTGCTTAGCAGCATAGTTCTTTGGCAAGATATAGCGTGTGGGCATTTTCCCCTTATTTCCTGCACGTACTTCCGGAATATCTGCTCCCCGAATGCAGTAAACCATCTCTGTGTTGTTGCCAGAAGGAGAATCTTTGCCCCAATCTCCGCTGATAGTCTTTTCAATGAGATTGGAGAAGGTGCCTTCCTTCCATAATATAGCGTCAGGATTATCAACAAACCACTTCTTAAACAGGGCTTGAGCTTGCTGCCGTAAATTATCGTTTACCTGATATGGAGGATATACCATGTTTGATAAAGTTCAGGAGAGCTTGAAAAGAAGCAAAGACGAGCGCCAGAAAAAGCGGCTTGAAAAGGAACGGGTTCGTCTTGAGAAAGCCGCAGCAGAAGCAGCTTGTGAGAAGGAACGGCTTCAACGGGAGGCTCAAAAAATACAGACAGAAAAAGACCGCCTTCTCTCCCTCGATGATAAGGGCCTGATGGTAGAATTGATTCTGGCAGTGCGAGGTTTATACTCACAAATAGAGCACATTCAAAGTCAGCAGGATTCTTTGTCCGAGCGGGTTGACGATATTGAGTCAGACATCTCTTCCATCCGCAGCGATATTTCGGATTTGGAGAGCAGAATGAGTTCGTCCGATCAATAAAAGCCAATGAAGGAGGCGCAGACGTGATTATTTCCCCGCAATCTCTTGATACAAACCTCAGTCAGCTTTTAGCGGAGGTTAAGTCCGGCTCAATGCAGTTGCCGGAGTTTCAGCGCGACTGGACTTGGGATGATAACCGAATTAGGGGCATTATCGCCAGCTTATCACAGGGTTATCCTATGGGTGCCATCATGCGGCTGCAATACGGCAATCCGGACATCCAATTTAAATACCGTACAATTACGGGCGTAAAAGGCGTTTCTGTGAAGCCGGAGCATTTGATTCTCGATGGTCAGCAGCGGCTTACTTCAATTTATCAGGCAACATCCTCTAAAGAGCCGGTCTCGACCAAAACAGAAAAAGGCAAGGCTATTAAGCGTTATTACTATCTCTCAATGGAGAAGTGCCTCGACGATGATGAGGATCGTTTTGATGCTGTCCTCTCCATCCCCGAAGACCGCAAGATTAAAGAGAACTTTGACCGGGATGTGAAGCTCGATCTCTCCACCAGAGAATATGAATACGAGAACAAGCTGTTTCCGGTCAATATCGTATTCGACAGCAACGCAGTTATGGACTGGTTCATGGGCTACATGACACACTATGGAATGAAGCCGGAAGCAATGGACGAGTTCAAGCGTTTCCAAGCGGATGTGCTGAATACAATTTCCGGGTATAAGCTGCCTGTGATTACACTGGACAAGTCCACGCCGCGAGAGGCAGTGTGCAAGGTGTTTGAGAACGTCAATACTGGCGGTGTTCCTCTCACGGTGTTTGAGCTTGTTACCGCAACTTATGCCACAAGAGACTTTGACCTGAGAAAAGACTGGGTGCAGTGTCGAAATACAATTTGCGGTTTCGGTGACACGCTGAGAACAGACCTGTTCGATGGGATTGATGAGACTACCTTCCTGACAACGGTTTGTCTCTATACAAGCTATTTGAACAAGCAGTCTGGAAAGACAAACACAATCTCCTGCAAAAAGAAAGATGTTCTGGGACTTCCTTATGAATCGTACATAGCGAACCGGGATGCAGTGCTTTCTGGTTTCAAAATCGCAAAGGAGTTTCTTCTTCGGGATCAGTGCGTTTTCCGTCAAAGAGATTTGCCCTATACAACGCAGTTGATTCCACTTGCGGCAATCTGCGCTGTTCTCGGAAAATCCAAATGCAATGAGCCAAACACAATCAAAACGCTTTCTCGTTGGTATTGGTGCGGGATTTTGGGTGAGATGTATGGCGGTGCGAACGAAACCCGCTATGCCTATGACATTGAGGACATGGTTGAAGAGGTCAATGGACGTCCGAATGCAATGCACACGATTAACAGCGCAGTCTTTTCTTCTACGCGGCTGCTAACCCTTCAAACTCGCTTGAGCGCGGCATATAAAGGTATAATGGCTCTTCTTTACAAGGAGAAGTGTCGTGATTTTATGAACAACACGACGATTGACATTGTAAACAGTATGCTTGAGTCTCCGGATATTCACCATATATTCCCCGAAGCATATTGCGAGAAAATGGGCATCAAGCGCGAACGGTATAATTCCATCATTAACAAGACCCCAATTCTTCCAGCCACCAACCGCTCGATTGGCGGAAATGCGCCGAGTGAGTATCTGGGGGCAATTCTAAAGAAGGTTGATGGGCTGACCGAGAATGAGTTGCAAGCACGGGTGGAATCGCACTTTATCAACTATGCAGAATTGAAGGCAGATGACTTCAATGGCTATTTCATCGACAGAGCAAAAAGCCTTCTAAACCTAATTGAAAAAGCGATGAATAAGCCCGTCACTGACAGAGATGCAGAAAACACGCTGGATCAGTTCGGGGCGAGTCTGGCGTAAAAGGGAGTGACAAACTATGGCAGGATATTTTACAGAATCAAATTACGAGAACGCTGTCTTGCAGCTTCTCAATGAAGAACTGGGCTATAACTATATCTATGGACCGGACGTGGAGCGCGATTATCACTCGCCGCTTTATGAGGATGTTCTGCTACCTTCCTTGCAGCGGATCAACAAGAGCCTGCCTATGGACGCTCTGACGGAGGCAATCTATAAGCTCAAGAACTTTGAAACCGGAACGCTTTTGCAGAAGAACATGGTCTTTATGGACTACCTCCAAAACGGAGTCCCGGTAAAATACTATGACAAGGGTGAAGAACGCTCTACCCTTGTTTACCTTGTAGACTTCAAAAATCCTGCCAGTAACGAGTTCACAGTTGCGAATCAATGGACTTTCATTGAGAACTCCGAAAAAAGACCAGATGTGATTCTCTTTGTCAATGGTCTCCCACTCGTCATTGTGGAGTTGAAGTCTCCGTCCCGCGAAGAAACCGATGCTTCCGCAGCATACCGCCAGCTCCGGAACTATATGTATGAGATCCCCTCTATGTTCATTTATAATGCGGTATGTGTCATGAGCGACTTGACCACTTCAAAGGCTGGTACAATCACGTCCGGCGAAGACCGCTTTATGGAGTGGAAAACAACAGACGGCAGCTATGAGAATACGCAACACGCATCATTTGACACATTCTTTGTAGGACTGTTTGAGAAGACCCGCTTCCTTGACATCGTGAAAAACTTCATCTGCTTTAATGTGGATGGACAGAATACTTTCAAGATACTCGCCGGGTATCATCAGTATTTCGCAGTCAAAAAGGCGATTGAGTCTACAAAACACGCAACCGTGACGGACGGTAAGGGTGGCGTCTTCTGGCATACACAGGGCAGCGGAAAATCGTTGTCTATGGTCTTCTATGCTCATTATCTGCAAGAAGCGTTAGAAAGCCCCACTATCGTTGTCATTACCGACCGTAACGATCTGGACGACCAGCTTTACGGACAATTCGCCCGCTGCAAGGACTTCCTCCGGCAAACGCCGCAGCACGCTGAGAGCCGCAAGAATCTGAAAGAACTGCTTGCAAACAGACAGGCAAACGGCATAATCTTCACGACCATGCAGAAGTTTGAAGAAAGCAACGAAGCTCTTTCAGAGCGTCGGAACATTATCGTGATGGCTGATGAAGCGCATCGTGGGCAATATGGTCTCAATGAGAAGGTTGTAGTCAAGCAGAAGGACAACGGCGAAGTCGAGGCGAAAACCGTTATCGGCACTGCCCGCATTATAAGAGACACGCTTCCTAATGCGACCTACATTGGATTCACCGGAACACCGATCTCCACAAAAGACCGCAGTACACGAGAGGTCTTCGGTGATTACATCGACATCTATGATATGACACAGGCAGTTGAAGATGGCGCGACCAGACCCGTCTACTACGAGAGCCGTGTGATTCACCTGAAACTCGACGAGAACACCCTCCATCTGATCGATAATGAGTATGACATTATGGCTGACAACGCCGATCCGTATGTCATTGAAAAGAGCAAAAAGGAACTTGGTCAGATGGAAGCAATCCTCGGTGCCGACCAGACGATCAATTCCTTGGTAAATGACATTCTTGATCATTACGAGAATTACCGTGAGAATATCCTAACCGGCAAGGCGATGATCGTTGCTTATTCGCGTCCCATAGCAATGAAGATTTATAAGCGCATTCTTGAGCTACGCCCAGCGTGGACGGAAAAGATTGCAGTGGTCATGACGCAAGGCAATAACGATCCCGAAGAATGGCGTGAGATTATCGGCAACAAAGCTCATAAGGACGATATGGCGCGGAAATTCAAAGACAACAACTCTCCGCTGAAAATCGCCATCGTCGTGGATATGTGGCTGACCGGCTTTGATGTTCCCTCCCTTGCTACGATGTATGTCTATAAGCCGATGGCTGGACACAACCTGATGCAAGCTATCGCCCGCGTCAATCGTGTCTTCAAAGATAAAGAAGGCGGTTTGGTTGTCGATTACGTCGGTATTGCGGCTGCACTGAAACAGGCAATGAACGACTATACTGCCAGAGACAAGAAGAACTATGGTGATACAGATGTAAGCAAGGCTGCATATCCGAAGTTCCTTGAAAAGCTCTCTATTTGCAGAGATTTGTTCCACGGATTCAGTTATGAGAAATTCATGACCGGAAGCGACCTCGACAGGGCAAAGCTCATCAGCGGCGGAGTGAACTTCATACTCGGCAAGAGTGTTGCAGAGTACGAGCTTCCCGACCATGAGAAGACACAGAATGTGTTTATCAAAGAAGCCCTGCTTCTCAAGCAGGCACTTTCGCTGTGCAGCAGCTTGGTAGACGAGCAAACTCGCATGGAGGCAGCTTTCTTCGAGTCCGTAAGAACAATGACCGTGCGCTTGGTTTCAGGCGGTACCGGAAAGAAGTTTACGCTTCCGGAAGTAAATGAGCGCATTAACGAGCTTTTGAAGCACAGCATCAAGAGCGAAGGTGTTATCAACCTCTTCTCCGATGTCCAGACTGAGTTTTCGTTGTTCGATCCGAAGTTTCTTGAAGAAGTGGCAAACATGAAGGAGAAGAATCTTGCAGTCGAACTCCTGAAAAAACTGATTTCCGAACAGGTCTCTGTTTACCGTCGAACAAATATTGTCAAGTCTGAAAAGTTCTCCGAAATCATTCAGAGCGCAATGAACCGCTATTTGAACGGAATGCTGACCAACGAGGAAGTCATTCAAGAATTACTCAAGCTGGCGAAAGACATTGCCGCTGCTGCCGCCGAGGGTGAAAAACTCGGATTGACAGCGGACGAGCTTGCTTTCTATGATGCCCTCACAAAGCCGCAAGCAATCAAGGACTTTTACGAGCATGACGAGCTTATTGCTATCACGAAAGAACTGACAGATTTGCTTCGCAAAAACCAGACAATAGACTGGCAAAAGAAAGAGAGCGCAAGAGCTGGAATGCGCCGCCTGGTCAAAAGGTTGCTGAAAAAACACAAATATCCGCCAGAGGGTATGGATGATGCTGTCCAGACTGTCATGAGCCAGTGTGAGATGTGGACGGACAATGTAATGACCGCTTAACCCCCCTACGAGAAAGGAGTAGATCATGGGCAATTCAGTCATGTTGAATGGAATCGAATATGCCGGAGAACAGATTGCCTACAAAGACAGCACCTATGAGCTTGTGTCAAAGGTCGCTTACCTGATCGGCGTCCCGCTTCGTATTTTCCAAAATGAACCCGAGCCGCCGAAGATAGAGATATACAACCGGCTTGAACAGGATAAAAATGCCCGTATCATTCGTAATCTATGTATCATCCGCACCGCCATTGAGCGCAACTACCGGAAAATAAATGACATCATGCGAATGGAGTATCGAGGGCTGCTTTCAATGCCAGAGATCATCCCGGCTTCCAGTATGCAGCAGCTTTCAAATGACGGAATCAGCTTTATAAAAAAGTCGAGTACAAAGCTCTGCCACCACATTATCGAGATCAACCGGCTGATTTCAGACCGCATTAACAACTGCAAGAGCCTCTTTCCAATCTGGATTAACTGGGCGTACATAAAAGAGCTGTTCATCATGCCAAACGGTTTGACAGAGGACGGAACGAAAGATGCTGCCGATATTTATTACGCAAGTCTCTCCTACTACCCCTATCAAATGTATATCAACTGGGTACCGATGGACGAGGGTAATGTCCTCTATAATGATAAGAAGTTTGCTACCCTGCTTTATCAATGGCATTGCGACGCCTTCACGGAATACAGTAAAGTCTCTGATGCAGGGGCTTTTGTAAAAAACAATATCTACGACTTCATAGATGACAGCGAGAAAACCGTATTGGTGGTGGACTGCGAAAACTCCGACCCGTACAAACTGTGTGCCACGCTCAAAAATCTTGATTATGAGGTCATGCAGAAGATTACGGCGATCATTCTCTTTGATGACGTACATACCGCTACGGCATGGCGGATTCTTGAAAACTACACCCGCATCCCCGTTGAACATATCATGATTGAGCGGATCAAGCAGAACAAATCACTGGTAGACATCAAGCTCACCGCAAGAGCCTGTCAGGAACACTACCAGAAGCAAGTGGATTCCTTCGTCATCGTCTCAAGCGATTCCGACTACTGGGGGCTGATCTCTTCCTTACCGGACGCCAGATTCCTTGTCATGATTGAGCGGGAAAAATGCGGACCGGATATGAAGGCAGCACTTGCAGAATCTGGGATATTCTACTGCTATCTGGATGACTTCTACTCCGGCAACAGCGAGGACATCAAGAAAAACGCACTGTTCAAGGAGATGTACCGCTGGATTGACAACTCCGTTCACCTGAACGTCAACGATATGTTTGATGCAGCTCTGCGAAACACGAGGATCGAAATGTCTCCCGCAGAGCGGCGGCAGTTCTATGAGAAGCACATCAGGCACATGACGCTGACCATCGACGAGAACGGAAACGTCAGCATTGAATTGAAACGCGGATAGCCTTGGTTTCTATTCCGGGAGGAATGTGGATGGACAACAGATTCTATTTTGGATTCAATACATCGGAGGAACGGAAAAAGCGCAGAAAAGCAGAGCTGTACTCCATGAGTGAGCAAGTCAGCACCTTCTTTTGGGATGAAGCCCCGCAGCATGGATTGGAAATGCGTGAAGGGCAGCAGGATATGTCTTTTGAGATTGTGGACGCCCTCATAAACGATCAGCATTTTGCGATTGAAGCTGGCGTGGGCATTGGCAAGTCCTTTGGCTATCTTGTGCCGGTGCTGCTGTACAGCAAACGCATGAACAAGCTGGTCATCATCGCAACCTCGACCATTGCGCTTCAAGAACAGCTCTGGCGCGATGTCCACGCGGTAATGCCCCTTCTTGGGCTGAACAGAGATGTCATCCTCGCAAAAGGACAGACCCATTATCTCTGCAACAAACGCGCAGACGAGTATATGTGTGACCCGAAAGCAGACCCACCGGACGCGCTCAAAGAAGGAATCCAGCAGGGGTATGAGGAACGCAAGGATTTCCCGGAGGTTTTGCCGCAAGGCGTCTGGGACAAGGTAAACGTGCAGCGGTTCAGCATGAAGAATTGCGGCTCCTGCGAAAAGAAATGCAAGTATTACAAGGTCCGTGCATCGTTAAAATACACGGACGGTGTTGTTCTGTGCAATCAGGACTTTCTTACCCAGCATCTCATGAAACTACGACGCGGGCAGGACGGACTGATTAACGCCGCCGCTGATCTGCTTGTCGTGGATGAAGCGCACAACTTGGATGATAAGGTGCGGAGTGCCACAACGGAGCGTTTCGGGCAAGGTATGCTCTTTGGAATGATTAAAAGCGCATTCTATGAACTGCGACCCTCTGACCAAAGCAGTGTGTCCGGTGAAAAGCGAGAGGCAGAGAGCGCAATCATCGCCTTCTATAACTGCCTGAAAGCACAAGTTCAAAAGCAGATCGACGATGCAGATCAGGATATGCGCTACGCTGACCGCTTTTTCTTTGACCAAAGCGGCAGTGCGATTGAACTGCTTACCGAGATGAACGCCGCCATACACAACCTTTCGTCCAGCATTCAGATTTATTCCAGCATGGATTTCAGAAACAACCGTTCCTTTGCTGCCTCTGATGATCTGGATGCCGTCAGCGAGTCCCTTTCAGAGCTTCTTGACCGGATAGATGATATGCTGATCTGGATTGAGCAGCACGGCAGCAACACGGAACTCGTCTATTGCCCTAAAAACACAAAAGAAATTGTGAGCCGCCTATACTTCAATGGTGATGAAAGAACCATCTTGACCTCTGCCACGCTGACGAACGCCACGAGCGGGTCTCTGGAAGAACAGTATTCTTACTTTATCAGCAATACCGGCTTTCCCGCTGGTGATCGCGGCTGCTTATCCGAGCCAAAGCCTTCCCCATATCCATACGATGAACACGCCATGATCTACTATTGCGACGATCTCCCGCACCCGACCAGAGAACATGAAGCCTTCATTGAAAAGGGTGTGGAGCGGCTGCTTGAGATCCTGAGCATTTCCAATGGAAAGGCACTCGTGCTGTTTACGGCAAAGACCGACATGGAAGAGGTCTACTCCATTCTCAGTGAGAAAAATCTTCCGTACAAAATCCTGATGCAGCAGCCGGGATCGTCGCAGGACAAGGTGCTGCTTGAGTTTAAGGAAGATACGAACTCCGTACTTCTGGGGACGGGTGCATATTGGGAAGGAATCAGCATTGAAGGAAAAAGCCTTTCCAATGTCATCATTTTCCGGCTTCCGTTCCCTGTCCCCGATCCAATTATCGAGTATAAGTGTTCCGTCGCAAAGGATGCCCTGATGGATGTCCGCGTTCCCGAAATGATTATCAAGCTCAAGCAAGGTATCGGGCGATTGATCCGCAATTTCACAGACACCGGCATTGTCTGCATTATCGACCGAAGACTGCGGGACGAGCCGCCGGAACGCTATCATGACATTACATGGGACTCCCTGCCTATCAAAAATCGGACAAGCAGTTTGGACGAACTTAGGAAGTTTTACGAAGGTCTGCCCTCAGCCAAGGAATGATGATACAAACGGCAGTCTCTTCGGAAACATAGAGCAGCCCCCCAAAAAACGACAATCAGAAAACGGAGGTGTATCATGTTGTACAATGAAAATCTGCACGAAGAAGAACAACATCTGATCCAGCAGATTGCCGAGCAAACAGAGAGAGGTAAAATCGGCTGGGAACTGACGGAGTATAATCCGCTGTCATTTCTGAATGAGGACAAGATAGACAAAAACCCAGCAGTAATCTGTCAGTCCTTCTCCTTTGAAGCGATCATCAGCGGCTCCCGTTTCGAGCTTGATGTCATGGAGAATATTGATGTGCCGTCCGGTATGGGAGACTACACCATAACCTTGACGCGGGATGAAACCGAAAATTATCTTAAAATTGAGGATGCGCTTTCCTTTGACTGTGACCGCTATGAATGCACACCGGAGGAAGTCGCAGAGCGATTTGCGGACAGCCCCATTGTCCGTCTCTGCAACGCTATCATTCCTGCCACGCTTGGGCAGGAGGATTTAGAAGAGGTCTTCACATGGGCAAGGTTTTTCAACGAGACTGGCATTTCTGCAAAGCTAATGAATCATCCGCTGACCAAGCTCTGTGAAAAGCTGTTCGACGAACACCGTTTGATGGACTTCCATCGCGGCATCTTGGATGTGGACTATCGAAAGCTGCTCCTAAATGAACTGGCTCATAACTAAGACACGGAAAAACGCCCCCGACACTGTGCCAGACGCACAGTGCCGGGGGCGTTCCCGTTTCCAGCGATTTATTTTTCCCTCGGCAATGGACTGTCCACAAGGTGACACTTTCCGTTTTGCGATGCCGCGAAAATTCGATGTGTTCCATGGAGATGTTCACTGGGCAGCATACGCCGTACACGTTTCCAATAATCACTGAGCAGTGCAATGGGTATTCGCTATCGGGAAATACTTCACGGTTTTCACAACGCTTGATTCAGAAGGGATTTTTTTGCCTTATTCCCGCGTGACATCAAGGGAAACCGGATTGATGACGATGATGGTCTTGCCCTTTTTGTGGGCATATCTCACGGTATTCCCGGTACCGCTGGGGCATCCATTCCATACTGCGAGAATATAATCGGCGTGATCGACCATGTACCGATTTCTCTTGTCCATGCAGTCCGGCGTGTACTCCCGTTGCAGCATGGTCTCCTTGTCACACTTTGCCGCGATATTATAATACCGTTCCCGTGAAGCCACAGACCATTTGATCGCTTGTGTCTCACAAGGGATTGCGCTTTCCAGAGTAATGCGAGGGTATTTTGATTTCAAATCGAGTACAATTTCCGCAGCGTACATATCGACGCCAAGAGCCATGCCGGTAATAAAATGCGTGACGCCCTCGTTCTCGATGAGTGCTACAATCTGATCCCGCATAACAGACTTCAAAGAAGTACAACGCTTATCGGATTCATCAAAGCCGAACGGAAGACTCTGTGGTCTATGACCGGTAAACGCACAAGTCTTGCCTTGAACGGATTGCTTTTCAGCTTTTTGAGCAGACTTTCTAAACTCAATAATGCGCGACATGACACCCCTTCTTTCACTCTTTTGGTAGGTAACTCCATTCTATCACCCTCATCACGGACAGTCAACGCACTGTCGTTAGTAAAATCAACGACGGCATACCGTGGATAATGACACCGCCGTTAGGTACACTAAATGCAAAGGTGGTGAGGCTATGCGAGAGAAGAAGGACATCAATATTGAAATCGGCGGCAATATTCAAGTGGCAAGAGAACAGGCGGGATATACGCAGGACACGCTCTCAGAAATGCTTGGCATGACGCCGAATCACCTGAGTGCTATTGAGCGTGGTGCTTCCGGTATCTCTCTCGAAGCCTTGCAGCGTCTTTGCCGTTTGCTCGGCGTCAGCGCAGACCGAATTATTTTTGGGACTGACGCGCCAGAAGCGGAAGCCCTTGCGCTTGCCAGACGTATTTCGGATATTAAGCCGGAATACCGGCAACAGGTTCAAGAGCTGCTGTCCGCTATTTTGAATATGTCGTAAAAAAAGAGCCTCTGCCGACACCCAAAATGGGCATCGACAGAGGCTTTTGGTTCGTTTTCTGGGCATTCAAACAAGTGCCGAAATCGACACTTATTTCCGCGCTAAAGAAGAAACCGCGCAGGGAATACAATCACTTAGGTTGGTCAATTTGCGCCGCTCTGAGGCTTGCAATCACAGGCTTTTTCGACCCCTAATTGTCTACTCTGCGCCCCCTTCCGGGAGAAGTGCGGACAGGCGATGAGATCCGCACGAAAGCTCTGCTTGCAGCTATGGATGCATCGGACGCAGAAGCGGTTATACTTCCGGCGTCCGCTGTCCCCGATGAAGAACGACCACTCCTGCCGCCATTTCTGACTTCTGCTCACAACTCAATCTCTCCTTTGTGCTTTTTGGGAGGGCAGCATTCCTTCTGCTTTTCAGCCTTTGCAGACTTGAGTCTGTCCATGATAGAGGACTTTTCGCCGGTTTCGGGGGCTTTGACCTCTGCGGTCTTGTCCTCCTTCGGACCGTTGTTGATGATCCCATCAATCATGCCGTAGTCATCCTCCATCGACATCTCCGCCGCCTTGAGGTAGTTTTCCTTCTCAAGAGCTGCCATCCAGCTTTCCTTGCTGATACCGAGCATTCCGCCCTTTGCCGCATGGTCGGCAATTTCCTTTGCATCCACGCACAAGCCCTCGGTGTTATCCGAATAGAGACGGTAAACCTCGCAGCCCTTCTCCATCGCCTTTTCAGCCGCGTCCTGACCGGCGGGCAGGACGCCAGCCCATGCGTAGCCGTAGTCCTTCATATCCTGAACGGAGAGCGCAGGATCGGGCATTTCCGGCACTTCCTTGACCTCAAGGTCGAGAAGGCGGAGCGTGTCATCGTCGAAGCCGTTGTAAACATCATCAAGGACGAGCTTGCCGCGCTCATCGACGATGATGCAAGCCGCCTCATCGCCGTAGGCGTCATGCTCCATCAGGTAAAAGCTGTGACCACCGACCTCGTGCTGGTCAATGGTGTGCCACGTCCCGATGTGACCGGCAACCGTCAGACCGGAGGTATCGGCGTTCATCTCAAAGTCCTTCTGCTCGGTAGCTTCCTGCTTCTGCTGTTCCTTCGAGATCATGGGGATCGCAACAATCTTATCGCTCAACTTAACAAACTGCTCCGGCACCTTGAAGTGGTCAGAGAACTTCTGCATTTGCTCTACGGTCAGAGAGCCGAAGCTGTCATCCGTCAAGCCTACTACCAAGAATGTTCCGGCAACAACGTCGTAGATGTCACCGTCCTCATCACGCAGAGCGCGGTTCAGGGACAGACCTTCCAGCTTGCCTTCCTCATTACAGACTAAGGCAACCGGGTCTTCGTAGGGGTAAATCGCCTCGATGCAGCCGCCGACCTCATGCTGCAAGGACTCCAGACCGGAGTCAATCTCCTTCACATAAGGCTCCTTTCCCGGCTCAACAATGAGAACGGCGATGGTGCTGTCACGCTCGGCGGCTTCCTCTGAGCCGGTAATCCGGTATTCGTCGGGAATATCGTCAAGCTCACCGTCAAACTGCCTGTCCCACCTCTCGCTTGCGACACGGACATAGCCCTCATCGGTGAAGCGTCCCTGCTCATCCATCGCAATGTCGCGCCCATAGCGTTCATAGTCGATGTAGTTTGCCAGAGGACCGAGATCCTTTTCAGAGTAGATACCAGCTTCGTGGGCGTAATAGTAGCCGAGGTCGGATTCATCGTTGATACCGGGCATGATGTCGTAGCAGTCCAGATTGAACGTCAGGTTGATGAGATCGTCGATGTCGCTGACCTCATCGCAGCCAGCCTCCATAATGGCAACGAGCTTTTCCTGATCGCTCAGGGAAAGCTCGTCAATCAAGGCGGCAAGGTAGTTGAGCTTATCAAGGCTCTCGTACTCGCCAAGCATCTTCTGAACGCCATAGATCGGGCATTCGTAGTCGGTGATAAACCACTCTTCGTAGGGCTGACCGAACTCATCCTGCTTGCCGATCCCAATGCGCTCAAAGACCTTCTGCATCTCTTCTTCGGTGGTGGGGAGCTTCACCCACTCACCGACCAGCATACCCTCGTTGTACTTGCCGAGGTTTGTGACGAAGGCTTCAAAATTACCGTCTAATACGGGCATAGGCATCCTCCTTTCAGTCATCCACCATGCCGTCCGGCATGATATACAGTTCCTCAAACTCCGTGTCCGTCATGGCTTCGAGCTTCCGGATGGTCTTATACATCAGCTCTGCGATCTCGCCGTCCATGTCGTTCAGGGTGACGCCCTTCATATCGTCGATCAGCCGCTTCCGGCTGGACGTATTGAAGCAGCACATCAGGTTGATTTCTTCCACGGTAAAATTCTTCATATCAGAGTTCCATATCCTTTCCTTTGTTTTTCTGCGGCTTCGGTGTGTGGGACAGCTGGGCTTTCTGCGCGGATTTCAGCTTGTCACGGATGGATTCACGGGCAGCGGGTTTCTTGGGGATGGTGTCGTAGATAGCAGTTCCGGCATCCTCCACATAGGAGCGGACATACTGGATGCTCTCAGAAAAGCGGATGGGGCGGTTCTTGTCCTCAATGTTGGTCAGCCGGACCTCATCAGCGGCAAAATCAACCGCGTCGATTCTGCACCTGATTCCGTCCACATTCAGTGTCGCGCCGACAGGAATGTAATCTGCGGCTTTGAGTTCCTTGAAGGTCTCGCCGTCCTTGCTGAGAAAGACATCCGCGCCGGACTGCCAGAGCTTCTTTGATGCAGCTACCCACGCAGCTTCACGGAAGCCAGTCACCGGCATGGATGGCTTGCCGCGCACCTTCTTTTCAAGGAGTTTTGTGCCGAGAAGTGGCGCGGCTTTCTTTGCGTCCTTGCCGTACAGCTCAAAATAGCCGTTCTGAGCAAAGCAGACCAGCGCGTCCGGATGAGCCTTTTTGACTGCCTCATATTTGCGGAGTTCTGCGACGGGGAGCGGCGAAAGCACCTCTGTCCTATCTGCCTCCGGCAGTCTGTCACGGCGGGTTTTCTGCTTGGACAGCACTTCCACCAGAGCATCCGCGTCCTTCGGGAGTGTCCGGTGGGTTTTGACGCCGCCATGCTCACCGACCAGAGCCATTGCAGCATCGAAGCTGCTGCGGCAGGGGGCTTCCAGCACAAAGCCATCTGCGAAGGTCAGCCGATCATGATCCGGCGCAACCGAGTTCTGCGCTACATTTGCCGCCTGTTCCCGGTAATTGACCTCAAAGACATCTCCGAAGACCTTGCCGCGCTTAACGGCTTTCGGGACAATGACGCGGGCAACGCACTCGTCGTAGGTCTGTTCCGCGTAAAAGCGGAAGGTGTTGTGATCTCGCGTTCCCTGAATAAAGACCTGATTTTCATTGAGGCAGTGCGTTCCATGCGGACGGCAGAACCACATCAGCGTTTTGTCTTCGGGATTCTGGCTTTCGGCGGCGCGGCGGATGATGCGCTTATCGATGTCGAAGTCTTCCTTGTAGCTGTCTACATGACTGTCCACGAGCTTCTGCAGCTCCGCAACGATGTCAACATCTGTGTATTTCTTCATGCGTCTCCTTTCTCACAACTCCATGTCGTGCGTTTTGGATTTGACCGGGGACTTCTTCTCCGGCTGCTCTTTTGCGGCAGTCCTGAGCTGATCACGGATGGAGGGCTTTTCCTGCTTCTGCTCCTGCCTGACGTATTCCAGCGTCGGCATCAGCTCACGGTAACAGCCCTGTGTTTTCCGCGCCGCATGACGGCGATGGATTTTGAACAGCGGCTCACCATTCTGCGTGACCGTGTTACCCTCGATCCTGACGCCGTTCCGTGCCAGCAGATTGAAGGAATGGTTAGAGGCGCGATAGGACGCCCGCATACCGTCGTTGTTATAGGCAATCTGCCCCTTGAGCGTGTCCATGACGGCGGCTTTGATCTCCTTCTCTTCGGCAGTCAGGCGGTGCGCTTTCGGTGCTTTTGCCGCTTCCTCCGGCAAGGGGGCAAAGGGAGACTTGACCTCCACGGTTTTTACCTCAATAGAGGTAATCTCATCATTCTCCCATGCAACGACCTCCAGGTCTCTTTCCGCTGTTTTCTCAGAAATGACTTCCTTTTGAGCTTCGGTCTGCTGACGGAACGCATCCACGAAAAGTGCGGTCAGTCCGGGATTGGGTTTATCCACAAGGAAGCGGGAGGCGTTCTCCGGGCAGACATCAACGCTCTTCGCCCACTCCTTGAGGGGCTGCGGAATGCGCCCGTCAAAGTCTTTTTGCTGAATGGTGTTTGCGAGGACATACCGGACGCGCTCCGGAGAGAACTGCTCAAGGACGCTTTTCACGGCAGCATCCGCATCCAGCCGGTTGTCTCCGTAGTTGGTGCTGATCGCCGCTTCAATCGCACGGCGGCATTCCACGTTTGCGGCGAGAGAAGCACGATATGCGTCCATCTCACCGGCTTCATAGGCGTAATTCGCCGTCTCGCGGTAAATGGGGACTTCCGGCTTTTCCTCCGAAACAGCTTCCTTTACGGGAGCTTCGACTTCCTTCTCTGCGGACTGTGCTTTCTCTGCCAGCAGCACCTTGAGCTTGGCGTCAATGCCCTCGATCATCTCAGCCGCCGTCTTGCGGATGGTGTCCAGAGAGCTTTTCAGTTCCTTGGTTTCCTTACCGGATGACCAACCGGCGATGTAGCCGAAGGAATAGTCCGAGGTTTCAATGCCGTAACGCTGGCAGACGGTGTAGGCAACGCTTTCCGCTTCAACCTCCTTGGTGTGCCGATCCTTCTTATCTTCTGGCGCGGCTTTCTCATCCGGCTTGACGGCGTGGAGCTTTGCGTGGGCGATCTCGTGAATGGCGGTCTTGACCGTCTGGATTTCGCTCATGCCCTCCTGAATGGCAATGCGGCTTTCAACCGGAGAGAAGAATCCCTTTGCACCGCCCGGAATGTCCTCAAAGGAAATAGGGACGGGAGATTCCTGCTTGAGCGCATCGAAGAACGCCTCGTAGTTTTCGACGGTGCCTTTCAGCTCATCGACGATGATGTCCGGAAGCTCCTTGCCGTCCGTCTGGGAAACATCAAAGACACTCACCACCTTGAAGGCAGGACGCAGAACCTCAACTGTTTCTGTGACAGCCTTCCCATCTGCGCCGATCACCGGCTTCTGCGTCGCGGGGTCAATCTTCTCACGCTCTTCCTGCGCCTTGTACGGCGCGGGTGCAAGAATCTTGATGCCCTTTTCGCCTTTCATGACCTGACGGTCAAAGTTGCGCTGCCACGAGGTATAACCGGCAACATAGGTTGCCTCTGGCTTCTGCATCGCAATGAGCAGCGTGTTGTTGAAGGAATAGTTGTAGAACTTGGACATCGTGCGGAGATATTCCTTGAACCGCTCGGATTCAAAAAGCTCCTTGATGCCCTGTTCCAGCTTGTCCGTGATTTCGCGGACTTGCTGTGCATTTTTGTTTTCAGCCATCTCAAACCTCCATTTCTTATTTGCTTTTGGGCGAAGAAAACCCCGTCTGGGATTTGCTCAGTAAACGAGCCTTTACCTCAGACGGGGTTTCTCTGCGCGTCATCCGACGATGGAAGATGTTATCCTCGTTCTCCCATTCAATCAGCCGGTCAAACATATCCGGGTGCTTTGTGACCATGTGCAGCAGCTCCGAGTCACTGGCGTTGGGACAGAACCAGCAGCCGTTTCTTCGGCAGTGAGCGTAGATTGGGGAAAGCAGCCCGTGTTCCTGACAGAGCTTGTAGGCGTCCGCCTCGGTCATACCGTATTTGGCAAGCAGACTGACCTTCGTTATTCCATCCAGACGAGCAAGGCGTTTTGGCTCATCCTCCGCGATGCCGACATAGCTCACAGTGTCCGGCGAGAGTGCGGCATTGTACTTGCGGACTGGCGGGATTTTGCAGTCACGATTGACTGCACACATACCAGCCCATGCAAAGCCGCGAACCTCGCCCTTGTGCGGTCCGCGGGTGATGACATGATGGAACACCTCATCGTAGGTCTTGTCCGCGTGGAGAATGGTGAACTTGATGCCCAGCTCCTTTTCGCAGAAGGGCTTGAGCCAGTCATAAATGAAGTCCCGGTGTTCCGGGACTTCGCCGCTTGTGTCTTTGTCGAACATGACCTCACTGAAAACCGCCTCGTCAAGCGGCTCATTGTGCTGTGCAGCCAGCAGGAGCGTCGCTACGCTGTCTTTGCCTCCGCTGCATGAAGCAACATACTTTGGGCGGGTCATCGATCAAACTCCATCTTGAAGCTGACGTATTTGCCGCCGCTGTCATCCAGCCGGATCACCGCATCGTAGAGCTGAGGCTTCTTCGGCGTGTAAAGCCCGGTCACTCGGCACCAGCCCTTGTCCAGCAGCTCCTTTGCAATCTTCTTGGTCAGCTTCTTTTTCTTGCTGGAAAAGAACTTGTTGTCTTCCCACAGGCAGAAGGAGCATTCCTTGTTCGAGCAGTAGAAGTTGCCCTTGCCGACATAGACCGGAGATCCACAACGAGGACATTTGCCGATTTCCTCCTTACCCGTGCCGAAACGCTGGGCTTCGGCATCGGAGAGAAACGGATAGGCTTTCACGAGATCGCCGGTCATCCGGACAATGCCGCTGAGGAAGGCGTCTGCATCCGCATTGCCGCGCTCAATCTCCATGAGCGTGTTTTCCCATTCCGCCGTCATTGCGGGAGAGGTGATCTGTTCCGGCAGAACACAGACAAGGTTGCAGCCGTCCTTTGTGGGAATGAGGGATTTGCCCTTGCGTTCAGCAAAGCCGGACTTCACCAGCTTTTCAATGATCCCGGCGCGGGTTGCGGGAGTGCCGAGACCTTTCTTCTCGGTGTCATCGTCGAACTGATCGTTTCCGGCAGTCTCCATCGCAGACAGGAGCGTGTCTTCCGTGTACTGCTTCGGGGGTGTCGTAAAGTGTTCGGTGACGCTGGCGGACACACCATCCAGAACATCGCCCTCATGGACTTCGGGCAGGGACTTCATGGGATCGTCCTTTTCCTTCGTCTTGAGGGAGGACTTGAACAGCTCTTCGATGGCTTTCCATCCGTTTTGAACGACGGTCTTCCCCTTGGTTTTGAACTCGTAGCCCTCGCAGGAGAGCGTGATCTGCGTTTCCGCGTAGGTGTGCTTCTCGCCGGTTGCACACAGAAGGCGCATCCCGACAAGATTGAGGATTTTCTGCTCCGACTGAGGGAGCGCCGAAACATCCTGCTTTTCGAGCTGGACGGTCGGGAGAATAGCGTGGTGATCTGTGACCTTGCTGTTGTCGGTTACACGGGCAATGTCCGGAGTAACCGAAACGTCGGAGAAAAGCGGAAGCTGGCGGCAGACGATGGAAATGACATGACGGGCAGTGTCCTCCATATCGTCCGTGATGAACTGACTGTCCGTGCGCGGATAGGTCAGGAGCTTCTTTTCGTAGAGTGTTTGTACGAGATCGAGCGTCTGCTGGGCGGTGAAGCCGTAGTATCGGTTTGCCTCGCGCTGCAAGGTAGTCAGATCATAGAGCTTCGGAGGATTGACGGTTTTCGTCTCCCGCTTGAGAGAAGAAACGACGGCTTGCTTTTTCTCGCAAGCCGCCGCAATCTTTTTTGCTTCCTCTTCGGTTTTGACCTTTTCCAAATCAGCGATCAGATCACCCTTGCCGACGTGGACGTTGAAATACTTCTCCTTCTGGAACGTGGAGATTTTCCCGTCACGCTCCACCAGCATTGCAAGGGTCGGCGTCTGGACGCGCCCAACCACCAGCTTCTTGTGATAGAGCGTGGTGAAAAGGCGGGTGCCGTTGATACCGACAATCCAGTCTGCCTTCGAGCGGCTGAGTGCCGCTTCGTAGAGGCGGTCATATTCCTTGCCGTCCCGGAGATGGTTAAAGCCTTCGCGGATGGCGGAGTCCTCCAATGAGCTGATCCACAGACGCTTGAAGGGCTTGGTGCATCCGGCTTTGTCGTAGACCAGCCGGAAGATCAGCTCACCCTCGCGCCCTGCATCGGTTGCGCAGACCAGCTCGGTGACGCGCTTGTCCTTCATGAGAGCGGACAGCACCTTGAACTGCTGTGCTTTGTCCTTCGTGACCTCAAACATCCAGCTTTCCGGAACAATAGGCAGATCGTCATACCGCCACTTGGCATACCGCTCATCGTAGGAGCTGGCGTCTGCCAGCTCCACCAGATGACCGAAGCACCACGAAACGATGTAATTGCCGCCCTCCATGTAGCCGTCCTTTCGGGTCGTCGCGCCCAGCACCTTTGCGATGGACTGGGCAACGCTGGGCTTTTCAGCAATGACTAAGATCAATCTTCATCACCATCCGTTTCAGCATCCTCCGCAATCTGCGGCTCATCATCCTCGTTGATGTACGGCTCTTCCTCGTAGCCTTCATCATCAAAGAAGTCCATATCTTCATCCTTGGGCTTTCTGCCCTTGACGAACTTGATGTAGTAATAGGCTGCACCCGCAGCACCGGCAAGAACGAAGATGACGAGAATCATGCCGATGTTGGATTTCTTTTCGGGTTTAGAGGCGGGAGCATCGGTTTCCGCATCCTTGTCCGGCTCAGGCGTAACGGGGGCTGTGCCGGTGCATTCACTCATGTTGGTCTTGCAGACCGGGCAGTCGGTATTGACCTGACCGGCAGTGCATTTTTCCTTGCAGTTACAGGTGGTCAGAGCCGCCGCAGTGTCATCATCCAGCAGCGCAAGCAAATCGCTTTCATCGATCATGTTCAGGAAGTACGTCTGATACTGTTCCTCATCCTCGTTGATGGGCGCATCGTAGTCGATGACAATGAAGAAGGTGTTGCCGCTTTTCGTCTGGACAGTGATGAACTGCTTGTTCGTTGCCTTGTCATAGAGCAAGTCACGGGTGTAGGCATTGCCCTCATCGTCGATCGGCTCACCCGTCGGCTTTTCCGGCGTGGGAGTGACTGCGGGCTGATGTTCGGGCTGGGTTGCCTCCGTAACGGGAAGGTTCTGCTCGGTATCATCGGCATAGGCAAACGCCGTCACCGAGAAGCAGGACAGAACCATGACGCAGACCGCAAGGACGGTCAAAAAACGAAACTTCTTACGCATTGTCGATTACCTCCATATTTTCAGCGGTCTTGGTGCCGCCCTTCATGGAAGACAGGAACGCCATGATCTGATCCTTGTCCATCACCATAGAGCGCACGGTATTGATGATTTCAAGGTTTTCCAGCTCCGTCTTCTTGTCGTACAGCTCCTTGAGCTGTCCTTCGATTTCGGACTTCTTCTTTTCAGCCTTCTCAATGTCGGAGAGGACTTTCTGATACTTGGGATTCATGCAAAACTCCTTTCTTTTAATAGGCGGGTCTTCCGAAGGCGTAGAAATGCTGCTGCCAATAGGAAGAGTTGATGGATGTGTACTGAATGGGATCGCCGCAGTGGATCATGACCCCATCACCAACGTAGATGCCGACGTGAGACACGCCGGGGGTGTCATACGTCCCGACAAAGAAGATGAGATCACCGGGCTGTGCATTCGCCTTTGAGACCGGCGCACAGACGTTGTAAAGCCCCTGTGCGCCCAGCCGCCCGGTGTTCACAAGCCCGCTGTTCGTGAGAACATAGCTGACAAAGCCGGAGCAGTCAAAGGACGTGTCGGGATTGGAGCCGCCCCACACATACGGATAGCCGAGATATTTTTCCGCCTCGGTGATCAGTGTCGCAAACTTCTCGTCGTTCAAGTATTCCGGGTTGACATCGTAGTCGGCGGGAGGATTTGTGATGTACTTGTCCACATAGGGAGAGTCACCGAACAGATCCTCGCGGTTGCCCAGCACCGACATATACGTCGCGTACATGGAAAGCTGTTCCTGAGACATGATGTAGACCGGGACGTGGGAGAGATTGAAGTTTTCGAGCTTCACATTGCAGATGTAGTAGTCATACGGGACGCGATAGGTTTCCGTGTGCGTGTTGCCGTCTGCGTCCGTCCATGTGTCGGTTTCCGTGCGGTATCTGGTTTCGATGATAACCTCTTCGGTGAGGATGTACTGCTTTTCAAACAGCATTTGGAGCGTACCCTGCACCTCATCCAGCGTGAACTCGCCCTCATGGAGAGCCGAGAGAATGGAGATCAGCACATACGGGTCATGCTCAATATCGTCCAGATCGAAGTGGTATTCATCGTAGTTGTGAGTGCTTTCGTAGGTGTCGAGATAGCGTTGCAGCTCCTGCTCCATTTGGCAATACTGCGCTTCTGCGCCCAGCATCGCATCATCCTCGCTGAGATAGGAGGAAGCGATAACCGACGAACCGGTAGAGGTGAGCATCGAACACGAGCTGATTCCGGCACCGAGTAAAACGAGAAGGGCAATTCCGACTCCGATCCAGATGAAGACCTTCTTGTTCTTCTCAAAGAACTCCTTGATCTTGTCGGACGCCTTCTCACCGAGCTTCTTGCCGGTGCTTTTTGTGGCAGTCCCGGCAGTCTGAGAACCGGCATTTCGAGCGGCGGCATATTCCTTCTTAATGCTCTGCTTCTGGTAGTGCTTGTTCATGTTCTGCTTCTTCATCTCAGGATGCTCCTGCTGATTCCTCTCATATTGGAGCTTTGCATCAGCAGCATCCGCCTTATGTTCCAGCTTAGAGACCTTCTCATAAGGCTTGTTGACGCTGCTTTCCCGATGATGACGGAAATGCCTCGCAGCGGTCTCAGCGGCAATCTCTGTTTTATGCGCCGCCTCAACCGCCGAGTTTTCCTGCTCGACCTCATGGATTTTGCCGTGAATGCCGGAAGCGAGGGTGTCACCGACCTTGCGGACGGTTTTATCTGCTTCAAATTGCAGCTTGCCTTTGCCCTTGGGCTTTTTCAGCTCATCCTCAAAATGAAGGCGGGTTTTGCCCTTGCCGGTCTCTTCATCGAAGACACGCTCTTTCTTGAGAACCTTGTGCGTGGGCAGCTTCTCACGGGCGGCATCCAGACGCTCATGCGCCTTCTCGGACTTCCTTTCGAGCTTCTGCATCCGCTTCGTGGGCGGGGCGGCATCGTCCGAGACCGGCTTTGCAGAGGCGGTTTCCGCCGCTTGAGTGAGAATAGCATCCGCATCCACTGCTTCAACCGCAGAGGTCTTGCGCAGCTTGTGTGTGACAACCGTTTCGGCAATCACCGTGCCGGTATGAGAAGAAACGCCGTGCTGCTCTAAAGTTGGAGGCTTGAACGGCGTTTCCGAGGGCAGCGGTTCAGGTACATTCTGGGGTGGATTTTCTGCCCTTTTCTCTTCTGTGACGGACGTTTCCGAGGGCGGCTGCGTGTCGTTATTCTCGGCGTGTTCCGCCTGAAACTGACGCTGCTGACGGCGCATCTGCACCTTTTTCTGTTCCTTCGCAGAAAGAGCTTCGGAAGGTTCTGCTGTCTCAGCGGGCTTCACCAGCTCCGCATCTTCCAGCCGCTTTGACACACGCTGCTCGGTGCCAGCCGTCAGGTTTTCCTCAACCGCGCCCTCCCGCTTCATCCGCAGAACAACCTTGTCGCGGGCTTTGAGTTCCGGTTCCTTGGACATCAGATTTCACCTCCGATCCGCTTGTAGGCAAGCTCGGTGTATTCTGGGTTCAGCTCTACGCCTACAAAATGCCGCCCCATCCGTGAGGCAACCATGCCGGTTGTGCCGCTTCCCATGAACGGGTCAAGCACAATACCGCCTTCGGGACAACCGGCGAGAAGGCAGGTTTCAACCAGCTTCGGAGGATAGGCGGCGTAGTGACCGCCCTTGAAGGGGACGGTGTTGATCTTCCAGACATCGCGCTTGTTGCGGAGCGGATTGATGTCACAATCCTTGATCTCGCCATGCTCACGGGGGCGGTTGATGGACTGCGGCTGAGGCTGACCGGGAACGGGCTTTCCGTATTTGTTACCGCCCTTCATGCCGCGCTTGAGGCGTTCTGCCGTTGCAGGAGCAATCGGCTCGGAGATCGCCTTGTAGTCGAAGAAATACTTCTTGGACTTGGAGAACAGGAAAATATGCTCGTAGCAGCGGGCGCAGCGGTCTTTGACGCTCTCCGGCATGGGGTTGTCCTTCATCCAGATGATGTCGTTGCGCAGATACCATCCGGTATCGCGGAGGGCAAAAGCCAGCATCCACGGAATGCCGATCATGTCCTTCGCTTTGCAGCCCTCAACCTTGTTGTTGAGAGCCACAGCCTGACCGGTTCTGCCGTTGGGGTTCTTCGGATCAATAAAATTACCCTGATTGCCCTTTCCGGCGTAGGTGTCCGAGATATTCAGCCAGAGCGTTCCATCCGGACGCAAAACGCGCCTGACTTCGGTAAACACTTCCGTCAGGCGCGAGATATATTCCTTCGGCGTTGTCTCTCTGCCGATCTGAGCCTCCATGCCGTAATCGCGGAGCGCGTAATACGGAGGGGACGTCACACAGCAATGAACGCTGTCATCGGGCAGAGTTTTCAAGATTTTAAGGCAATCGCCGGTATGAATGATGTCAAGTTGTATGGTGGTGTACCTCCTGTTCTGTTGGATTTGTGTTTCCATTGAAATGTTGGCTGTAAAACACGACAACATTTCAATGGGCATCAGTCGGAGTAATACTCGTCCGGCTCATAGTCCTCATCTTCAATGAAGTCCTCGTCGAGATCGTCAATCTCGTCTGCCCAACGGTCGAAGATTTCCTCGGCTTCCTTCGCCGCCTCACGATAGAGGCTCAGGCGGTTCTTCTCAAAGGCAGCGAAAGCAGGAACGAACTTACCAAACTCGCGGATTGCCTTCACATCCTGCGTGCGCATATCTGCGACGCACTGAATGATTTCGGACATCGTGAGCAGATCGTCGATCATCAGCTCATACTTGTCCTTGGGGATAAAAACGGTTTCATCATCACCCGCGTCAGCGAAAGGGGTATTCTCATCGCTGTTGTTGCTTTCGGGAACATCAATCTTGAAGTAGAAACCGATCATATCCACAGATACCTTGGTCATAATCTGACGTGCCTCCTTGACCTTTTCGTCGATGTCCTCCCTCACATGGAGGTAGGCGCGATGATGCTTCTTGAGATCGCTTTCCAGTCGGATCAGATCGGTCAGCTCCCACAGAGCCTTAAACAGTGCGGAGGTGTTCTCTCCGTATTCGATAGCGTCCGCGTAGGGAATGGTAATCATCTTGTTGTTCATATTCAAAAATCCTCCTATCAGTTCTGTACGGCTTCTTCGGGTTTGGTGGTCATGATGCGGTAAAGCTGGGTGTCCTTCGGGAAATCGTCCTTGAAGGGAACGATGGTCGAGCCATAGAAGATCAGCCCCTCACCGGCGTTGGAATTGGTGATGTAGTTCTGCTGGCTGGGCGAGATGTTCAGCGCCTTCGAGAGAATCTGCCGGTCGCCGGATGCCTGATTCAGAAGGTAGACAAAATCCGAGTTTTCAAAAATGTTCTCCACCTCGCGGGAGGCAAGAAGATCCTTGACGTTCTGCGTGATTCCGGTCGGGATGCCGCCCCACTTTCTGAAACGCTTCCAGATTTCCACGCTGTACGCGGCGGTCTGTTCCTCTTTCAGCAAAAGATGGAACTCGTCCATGTAGTAGCGCGTTGCCTTGTGCTGGGCGCGGTTAATGGTGACTCTGTTCCACACCTGATCCTGCACAATCAGCATACCGAGTTTCTTGAGCTGCTTGCCGAGTTCCCGGATGTCATAGCAGACGAAGCGGTTGTTGACATCCACATTCGTTCTGTGATTGAAGACGTTCAGAGAGCCGTGAACGTAGATTTCAAGGGCAGTTGCGATGCGCTGTGCCTCCGGCTCCTTCTGATTTCTCAGAATGTTGTAGAGGTCTTCGAGGATCGGCATTTTCTCCGGTTTGGGGTCTGCAAGAAAATCCTGATAGACCATGCGGACACTGCGGTCAATGATGGTCTTCTCAACCGGCTGCAAGCCGTCCTTGCCGCCGACAATCAGCTCACACATGGAGAGGATGAAGTCGGATTTCAGCGTCAGCGGGTTTTCCTCTTCGGAGTAGTTCGTGTTGATGTCCAGCGGATTGATGTAATCCGTGCTGACCGGCGAGATGCGGATGACTTGACCGCCGAGCTTCTGAACAAGGGGGAAATACTCGGCTTCGGGGTCGCAGACGATGATGTCATCCTCGGTGATGAGGAAGGCGTTCGTCATTTCGCGCTTGGCGGAGAAGGACTTACCGGAACCGGGCGTACCCAAGATCAGCCCGTTGGGGTTCTTGAGCTGCTTGCGGTCAACCATGATCATGTTGTTGGACAGCGCATTCAGTCCGTAGTAGAGAGCTTCGCCGCCCTGAAAAAGCTCCTGCGTGGTGAACGGCACGAAAACCGCTGTGCTGGAAGTGGTCAGCCCGCGTTCGATCTCCACCTGATTGATGCCGATAGGCAGAGAGGACATCAGCCCCTCTTCCTGCTGGAAGTCAAGACGCTTGAGCGCACAGTTATACTTTTGGGCAATGGCGGCGGTCTGGAATACAGCATTTTCGAGCTTCTGGCGGTTGGTTGCCGTGTTCATGATGAGGATGGTCACGAGGAACAGTCTCTCGTTGCGGGTCTGGAGATCCTGCAACAGACGCTTTGCCTCGCCGCCGAAGGTAGCGAGATCGGACGGGATGATGTCCATGTCGTAGCCGGAGCGGACTGCTTTTTTCTGTTCCTCGATCTTCATCTTGTCGAGGTCGGTAATCTTCGATTTGATGCTCTTGATCGCCTTCGCCTGGTCAATCGTCCGGATATGAAAATTGACCGTAATGTTGCTGTCCATCTCAAGGAAGTCGGCAAGCATACGGTCATTGAGTTCCGGCGCGAGGATTTGCAGGAAGCTCACCGCACCGATGGTTTTGCCCATCTTGAAGCACTTGCCTTCACGGAAGTCAAAGGAAGTGGGAGCGATGAAGTCCTTGCTGGAAAGCCCCGTCCGGGCAACCATATCGAAGGAAAAGCGGAACGGCTCATTGCTGTCCATATTGAACACATCATGAAGCACTTTCAGCCGTTCGTAGCCGGACAGCGGCTCGGTTTTCACGCCGAGAGTTTTGAAGTTGTTGAGGATGTCGGTTTCAATGCGTTCGAGCTTCGGCTTTGCCGTGCGGAGGGAGTCCGCCTCAATGCCGAAGGTGATGTACTTCCTCTTGACCAATCCGTTGTTGCCCTTGGTGAGCTGGCTTTGCAGCATACCGGAATACTCGGAGCGGATGTCGTTGAAGGCGTCCTCCTGTGCCGGAATGTTAATGCGCTTGCGGAACTCATTGAGGCTTGCCTTCTGATTGATGAAGGAGAGCTGGACGAAAATCGAGCTGTCGAAGTAGTTCAGAAAGTCGCACCAGTTCTCAAAGATGGCAGTTTTATCCTCGTTCTGCGCAAGCTGGTAGTTGATGTCCTCAAAGCCGATGGACTTGGTATAGAGGCGGCTGTTTACCTTGCAAATACCGTCGCGGCACATCTCCACATAGGGAATGGTCTGCTGGGCGGACTTGCGGACTTTCTTTGTCTTCCTGTCCTTTTTCTTCTGCATGACGATCCGCTTCTTCTCCTGAGCGGAAAGGGCATCACCGTAAACGACGCCGTTTTTGACCGTCATCTTAGGCTTTGCCTTTGCTGTGCTGTTGTTCAAGCTGCAATTCCTCCTGTTCTTTGATTTTCTGCTGAATCTCAGCGTAGAGATTGTTTGTGCGATAGGGACGCACCTTGTCCCGGATGAACATAGACTGTACGATGTGGTACAGATACTTCTCGGCGGGCTGACCGTCCTTTTCATAAAGGGCAAAGAAAATGAACGGGAGCATGATGACCACCATCAGCATTGCCGCCGTAGACAAGCCGAGGTGCGCTTTCGTCAGAAAGAAGATCGGGACACCGACTGCCGCAGCGATGGAAAAACAAATGAGCTGCCGCTTGGTCAAATTGAACATGACCTTCGTTTTAACGCGGTTAAGATCCTTCGGGACCGGAACAAATGCCATTGACTGTTTCCTCCTTTCTAAGCTGCTTTTCATAGCGCAGCTTCATTTGTGCGGGATATTGATCCTCCTTCGGTTGACGCTTGCCCGTCCAGCGAAGCCCACCCGCTTTGCCTTGACAGATCCAGCCGGAAGCCCGAAGGCTTGCACCGTTTTCGCTTTCCAGCGTGTAGGTGATGATGCGCTTATAGCCCATAGCCGCAGCAGCTCTTGCCGCCGCGCCGTAGAGAAAGCTGCAAGCATTCTTTGCCCCGTTGGTGCATAGCCTTGTGACCTCCAATGTGAAGCCATCATCCAGATACCGGCTGACGGGACGCCCGGCGATGATCACGCCGACCAGCTCACCGTCTGCATCACAGCCGATGGAAAACTTGTGACCGGCAACCGGCTTGTGATGCCGGTGATGCTGCCGGACATACTCGTTGGCGTCTCGAAGAGAGATGGGTCTTAGCCGCAGCATGGTGTTTCCTCCATAGGAAGATGAGCCGTGCATTCGACCTCGTTGCCCCAAACATCCCAGCCTTCGGGAGACTGACGGGCAAAAAGCTCCACGCGGGGAAGGTCTCCCATGAGCCGGACAATGCGCTCCCGCGCTTCATCCGGCTTTTTGGAATGCTCTTCGATGTGGCTGAGGATGACCTGACGCACACCGGCGTCAACACGCTTCGGATGTCCCTTCGTAGCAAGGATGCAGATTTCCGCGTTTGCCCTTGTCCAATACCCCATGCCGGTGAAGAGGTCATCGTTCCTGCGGTTTTGCTTCACCCATACAAAAGCCACGGTCTTATAAGAAAAGCCCCATGCCGTCAGCACTTCGAGTGCTTCACAGAGGCACGGGAACGTGATCCAGAGGAACAGAGCGCAGTCCTTGGCGGCAAGCTCACCGACCGGAAGTGCCTTGATGTCTTCAATGCACATTGTCGGGTAGTGGCTTTCCGCCGACCGTCCCTGTCCCTTCTTGGAGTAAGTCCGATACGCCCAAGGGGGATCGGCGTAGATGATGCTGTACTTCTTCATGCTGCCGACCTCCTTAGTGCGCATGGAAGATGGATTTTGCGAGGCTTCCGGTCTTGAACAGCGAGAAGCACAGAATAACCGTGTACGCTGCCACAGAGAACAGCGCCGAATGAATGTTGTCTGCGATGATCATGCCGTTGATCAGCACCGCATAGATGCCGACACAGACCATGATGAGGAAGCCCTGAAATGCCAGAGCGAACAAGCCTTTCAGATAGTTCGTGCCGATGCTGCCCCATTCGCGGTTGCTCATGGTTGCGATGGGAATAGGCGCGATGCTCACGGTGCAGTAAATCTCAATCATGCGCCCGTAGAGGATAACCGTAATGAGGATCGCCATGATTTTGAGGCACAGACTGATCAGAAGCGTTTCTATCGACAGTCCGAGCAGTTCTCCGACGCCCATGTTCTCCATGCCGGTACGCATCTGCGCAATCGTCGCGTCAATGTCAATGCTGGTGTTGCCGTGGATTACTCCTGCTGCACCGGAAACCACGTTCTGCCCGATGTCGAATACTGCCATCACGATGTCAAACGTGTGTGTCACGAGATAGATCGCCACAGCCGCCTTGAAAAACCACTTGAAGAACATCCAAGTGTCCATGTCGTGAAGGTTGTTTTTCTCGGTGATCATGGAAATCAGCTCGTAGCACAAAACAAAGGTGATGATGATACCAGCGATGGGGACTATCACGTTTTCGGATAGTCCCCGGATCATCTGATACACGCCGCCGTTCCAGCCGGACGGGGTTTGCCCGACTTCGGCGGCAATCGTTCCTACCTTCTCGTTGACATCGGTGAACATATTGGTCAGGTTGCTCTCGATCCATCCGATCAGCATATCCTTGAGAGCCTGTTCGATCTTTTCTAAAATGCTGCCCAATATTTCACCACCCTTCGGTTAAGCTGGGCTTGCCGTGGATTAGCCGAACAAACCGGAGAGCAGAGGGATGAGGGTCGTGCCGATCAGCACCACACCGCCGCCAGCCATGAGCTGCTTGATGCCCTGAGACTTGGCGCCGGGGTTGTCGTTGCCGTAGCCTTCCATGAGATTGACAACACCCCACACTGCGAGACCTGCGCCGAGGGCGATAACGAGCGTCTGAAGAACCGTGACAGCCTGATTGATAAAAGCCATAGATTTTCCTCCTTGAATCGATGAAAGTTGAGTGTGTATTTTTGAAAATGGGCATAAAACTTCATGCCGCATTACATGCTTGCACCACGATGAATGAAAACCAGGTGCAGCAGGCAGGACAGCATGGTAAAATATAGATGCACGGCACAAGATCGGCTTTTTTTGCCGCTATGAGCGCGCGCATAAAACTGGTTTTGCTCTCCTGTTGAACCACAAATTGTCCCAGCCAAACGGCAGTAAAGGACGTATAGCAAAATAATCGCTTTTAGGAGAGCGCGCCGTGACAACTTTTGTGGGAGTGTAGGGCTATGGAAGTTGTCTATCGGTGTTGTTGTGGGATTGATGTGCATAAGAAGATCATCGTGGCCTGTTTGAATCAGGGCGGAGAGCAGAGCCTGCGTGAATTCGGCACAACGACCAGCGAAATCAAGTCTTTGGCAACCTGGCTCACAGAATCAGGCTGTGAAATAATTGCCATGGAAAGCACGGGCGTATTTTGGAAACCACTGTATAACCTGTTTGAGCTGATGGATTTGGATGCCATAGTTGTCAATGCGGCGCACATGAAAGCACTGCCCGGACGTAAGACAGATGTGAAAGACGCAGAATGGATCGCGGATCTGCTCCGCCACGGACTGCTGAAAGCAAGTTATATCCCCAGCCGGGAACAGCGGGAGCTACGTGAAATTACCCGTTACCGAAAAAGCCTGACAGAGGAACGGTGCAGAGAAACCAACCGTCTACAAAAGATTCTGGAAGGCGCCAACATCAAATTGGACTCTGTGGTCAAAGACATCAACGGAAAGAGTGCCAGAAAGCTGTTGGAAAAGATCATTGAAGATGATGTCCCAACCAGTGAGGAGGAAATATCCAAGATGATCCACGGGCGGATGCGCTCCAAGCTGGGACAACTTGTGACGGCCATTGAGGGAATCACTACACCGCTTCAAAGAAAGCTGCTGGCACAGGTCATAGACCATATCGACGATTTGAATAGACGTATTGCCGACTTGGACAAACTAGTTCAGGATTACATGGATGAATATGAAGCGGCAATTACTGCTCTTTGCGATATTCCTGGCATCGCCCGGCGCAGCGCCGAGGTGATTCTGGCGGAAATTGGTCTGGATATGAGCAGATTTCCCAGTGCTGCCCATCTTTGTTCCTGGGCTGGGGTTTGTCCTGGCAACTGCCAGAGCGCGGGACGGCGAAAGCACGGAAAAACGACAAAAGGAAACAAGCCGCTCAAGACGATTTTGACCCAATGCGCAAAATCTGCACGTTCTGTAAAAGGGTCTTATTTCTCGGCGCAATACCAGCGGATCGCAGCAAGGCGAGGCAAGAACCGTGCTACACTTGCAGTCGCTCATTCCATGTTAATCGCCATATACCACATGCTTAGAAACAACGTGCCATTTCGTGATTTGGGCTCTGACTATTACGATTCTTTTAATAGGGACAGAAAAATACATGGTTACCTGAAACGCCTGAAAGCACTGGGCTGGGAACCTGATGCCCTGCCCGGTTCCGCCTGAACCAACAACTTATACTGTCCTTTAGTCTGCCCTCTGGGCGGGCTGGGTCGTTGCGCCCTTCTGGGGGAAGGTTTTCATAACAAAAAAGAAGCCCCGTCGCTGTTCTGCTTTGGGATGAGCCATCAGGCTTTACCCACTGCGCAGTGCAGCGACGGGGCTTTAATCCGCTTCGACCTCGCCCATATCATAGAGGTCGAATGTGTCATCGGGCTTGACTACCAGCTTGTGCTGCCGGTACTTCTCGATGTCAAAGGCGTTCCGCTTGTCGTAGTCCGAGAGCTGCCGGTACTTTGGATGCTTCGTAATGTCGTATTTGTTACTGAGAAAAGGTCTCACGCCTCGAAGCTGCAAAATACACTTGGCTCCGTCCATGACGGCGATCTCATCCTGAGACATCAGTTCTTTGCCGGTTTTCTGATAATTCAAGCCATAGGAGTTGTTGTTGGAACGGGTTTCCGAGGTGTTGTAAAGGTCGATTGTCTCCTTACCCAGCACCTCGCTGATTTCCTTGAGCGTGGATTTCTCCTTGCCGCCGAGGAAAAGAGTGCAGTCGCAGTTGCCCGTGATGGTGTCCGCCGCATCCTTGTAGATGGTCTTGAGCTGAGACTGGGACTGCAAGATGATTGACGCCGAGATTTCCCGGCTTCGGATGGTGGCGATGAGCTTATCAAACTTCGGGATTTGACCGATGTTCGCAAACTCATCGAGCAGACAGCGCACATGGACGGGAAGCCGTCCGTTGTAAACGTCATCTGCTTTATCGCACAAAAGGTTGAAGAGCTGGGAATACATGATCGCCACGACGAAATTGAAGGTGTCATCGGTATCGGAAATGATGACGAACAGCGCCGTCTTTCGGTCTCCGATGGTGTCCAGCTCCATCTCATCGTAGCTCATCAGCTCCCGCAGCTCTGCGATGTCGAAGGGCGCAAGCCTTGCACCGCAGGAAATCAGGATCGACTTCGCAGTTTTTCCCGCCGCCAGCTTGTATTTGCGGTATTGCTTGACCGCAAAGTGGTCAGGGTCGCGGGCTTCCAGCTCATCGAACATGACATCCACGGGGTTCTTGAATGTCTCATCGTCCTCTCTGGCTTCCGAGGCATTGATCATTTCGAGCAGGGTAGTAAAGTTTTTCTCGTGGTCGGGTGCCTCGTACCAGATGTAGCCGATGAGAGCTGTGTAGTAGAGCTTTTCCGCCTTGACCCAGAAATCTTCGCCGGACTTATCGCCGTCTCCCTTCGTGTTGACGATGATCGTATTGACCAGCTTGAGGATGTCTTTCTCGCTGCGGATGTAGCTAAAAGGGTTGTAGTGCATGGATTTCCGGAAATTGATGGTGTTCAGCGACTTGATGACGTAGCCTCCCTTTTCAAGCATTTTGCCGCACTCCACCAGCACCGTTCCTTTCGGGTCGGTGACAACGTATGAACTGTGCATCTGCATCAGGTTTGGCTTCACGAAAAAGCGCGTCTTGCCTGAGCCGGAACCGCCGATGACAAGGATGTTCTTGTTGCGGGCGTATTTCGGCTGCTTTGGACGGCTGTTCATGGTCAAGAACTCCGTCTGCGTCAAGATGACGTTGTTCGAGAACTCTGGGTCCATGTACGGCTTGATGTCCTCCGGCTTGCCCCAGCGGGCAGAGCCGTATTCTTCGCCCTGCCGGAACTTCTTGCGGTTCTTGCCCTTGACGTAGACCGCCAGCTTGAGCAGCGCACCGGCAATCAGCCCGATAAGCAGATCGACGGGATGAAAGCTGGGAAGCGGATTTGCAAAGGCAGTGCCGAACACGGCAAAGCCGTTTGTCAGCTTGTCAATGAACTCTGTGCCGGGGGCGAGACGAAACACGGCGGCGATCTTATCTGCAAAGTAGAAGGCGAAGACATACGGAAGGTTCAGAAGAATGAGCTTCTTCACATCGGGTTTGCTCACAGCTCCACACCCCGATCCTTGGTTTTGACCTTGACCTTCTCCTTGTGCTGCGCCTTGCTCTGGGCTTTCTCCTGATCCAGCTTGTGCCGGATGGACGGCTGTTCCTTCTGCTTGACCGTCTTGGCGGAGAACTCCTTGAAGGCGGCGGTCATGACATCAACGTCCCGCCCCTTGAAGAAGACAAGATAGCTGGGCGGTTCTACGGAAATGTCCTTCTTGAGCGCAAAGTCCAGACCGTATTTGCTGGCAGTCCGCTCAAAGGACTTGATGTTGCCGTCCGTCACTTCAATGTTGGAGATGGCGGCGTTTTGGCTCATCAGATGCTTGATGGACTGCTTGCCGCGATAGGCTTTGGGCTGCTGCATCTGCTTCTGTGCCTTCTCAATCTCCTGAACAAACTTGTCCAGAGCCTTTTTCAGCACCTCAGCAGAGATTTTGCCGCCCTTGATCATGATTGCAACAACTTTGGTGTTGACTTCATCCTGCATTGCGGCGTTTACCTCCTTTCGTTGGAATGATTATGGGATTGCTGCCTCAGCTAAGGCGGCACAATCCGGCGATAGATGATTTTCATTTACACTGTCCTCCTTTCTGAGCATTGCTCAAATTGACGCCATTAAAGAGTGTCTTCACAAAGGCTATAATCGTAGGTCTTGGACTTCTTTGACCCTGCCGATCTGTCCTGCCCGTAGAAATCATGGTTGACGAGGGCGGAGTAGTAATTGTCTATCGTCAGAGAGGCGTTATACAGAGCGGTCAACAGGTACGCCCGGATATTACGGATGTCTGACGGGTTCTTGCTCATTGCTTCCAGAACGTACTCTATGTGGCTGCTATTCAGCTTGAGAAAGCGGGACTTAACCACTTGCTGCGGCATATCCTCGCCATTGATACGGATGGTCGGAGCGGTAGAACAGACGGCATCCAGCATGATGTCCATGATCTCCCGGAAGCGGTCTTTATCGAACTTCGGATCCTGACAGAGAATGTCGTAATCAAGATTCTCTTTGATAATCTCTTCATACTCGCTTCGCTCATCCATCCTGTCCATCCCATCAAGATTGATGGATTGATAGTTCTTTGAGAGAGTATTTCTTTCTTGAGTAATTACTTGATCAGTATTTATTTGTGCGGACTTATCCCCGCGTGGATTATCCACATCTGGCTTCTCCACACATGGATTTTCCGTGTGTGGCATTTCCCGTTCTGGCGTGGACTCCTGCGGCTCTTCGTATATCTCAAAGATTGTGCTGCTCATCCTGCCTTTACCGTCTCTCTGCCGGTGCCTGACGAGGTAGCCGTGTGTCTCAAGCTCACGGAGCGCGGAAAGAATGGCATCCGGACCTTCCTTGCAGATTGCGGAAAGCCCCTTGGTTGAGAACTTCCAGCCATCATTGAACGAGAGCATCTTTGAGAGAAGACCGACTGCCTTGAGTGACAGGCTCTTGTCTCGAAGGTGGAAGTTCGCCATGACGGTATAGCCACGATTCTTGTTTACGCGATAGACTGCCACGAAAATCACCTTGCCATCTTGGGAAGCAGCTCTTCGGCACACTTTTTCTGGAACTTCATTCGGATGACCTCCTTGCCCTTCGGCGTGAAGTAGGTCTGAGAACCGGTGTAGCAGTACGTCACAAAATCGCGGACGATGAACAGTCCGGCGTTGCTGTCCTTGTTGTAGGGAAGAAGCTGACCGGAGGGGGATCGGAACAGGTACTTCTCTCTGAGAAGGAACTGGACGAACTTGCGCTCCGGGATTTTCAGTTCCTTCGCCGTCGTTCGGATATTGGTGCAGTCATCCGGATTGATGAAGGCGTCGTAGTAATCGGCTTTGGGCTTCGCCGTGTTCAGCTCACACTCAAGAGCCTTCACACGATTCTTTTCCAGAATCAACGCCTGAGCAAACTCCACAATGACCGCAGGTTCCTTCTGAATGCGTTCCAGAAGGGAGTCTGTCATGTAGCCGCCTGTCTTGCGGATGGTGGGGACAACTTCATCGAACAGCCAGTGTTCAAACTTCTCAGCAGCAGGGAGTTTGCTGTGAACAATCAGTCGGTAAACATCGCCCTCCGGTATATAGGAAAGGGACTGCATACCACCGCTTGTAAGGGTGTCCCGTTTTAGGACACCCTTGCAGTGATCAATAATTGCCTTTCCGGGTCGGGCATATCCAAGTGCTTTCGCAATATCTGAACCGCAGAACAGGAGTGTTTCCCCTTCGAGGATCGTTCGCACCTCACCGAACTGTTCATTCTTGAAGACTTCGATTTTGTTATCCATGACTGACTTCCTTTCCGGCAGCAGATGTGCCACTTTGATTTTTGAGGGTTGAAACGGGATTGCAGCAGTAAGGACACTCTGCAAACACGCAGGACTGATATTTCCAGTGAGGACGGTGAAAGCGGCAGCTTCGGCACTCAGGGAGAATGCCATCCGCGCCGCTGTCAAAATGCTCAAAGCCGGGTATGGTCTGCATCAGCAATTCCAGTGCTTGCAGATCACCGGCTGTCATGCGTTTCATACTTAAAAACTCCTTTCCTTCGCCGCATCGCCAGCAAATATTCCGGCTTTTGGGCAACAAAAAAAGAGGGTTTGCTTCTTACTCCAAATTGGAGAAGAAACAAACCCTCTTCGTTTACGATGTAGTTCAGATGATTTCTCGGATGGTATGAATGACACCGAGCAGCAGCCCGATGAAGAAGGCAAGTCCTCCGATAAGACCGCCTATGATTAAGTTCAATGCGAAGATGCCGACTGAGCCGGAGATACCGTAGCCGCTGGGAACGAGCCAGAGGCACATCCTCCGGATGCCGAACGGTAATCCAACGCAGATCCACATAAGAAAGTAGTCGCATACGCCGTCAGGCATATAGATCGGCTTGAGAAATGACGCGAGGCAGAACGCAAGCGCGATTGGAAGCAGAACCTCCTTCAAGAAGACTTTGATAGCACCCACTATATCCTCCTTCTGCCGGAAGTGTGCAGCAGCACCCTCCGGCTTGCTTGATTATTGTGAAAGTCCTTTGTTTTCGGTCAAAAAAAGAAGGGACTAAGCCAGAATGCCTTGGTTTTCAAGGTCTTTCTGATTTAGTCCTATTATCGCACAATAATCCTTGACGATAACTGTCTTGACCTTTCCGCACTCCGCAAGGCGTATCATCTCATTCCAGCCAGGCCGATCAAAAGTTACTCCTGAAACGCCATCGTCCACGAAAAAAGTCGGGTTGGGGAAATCGTTATCGGTCGCGTAATTCAAAAGGATATTTTTTTGATTGGCTATGGAATTACTCTCCCCGTCAAGCGCGTCCTCTTGACTTAAACGGGCATATAAAGCGGTGATGTTGTCGGGATAATTTTTTGTTGTCATGTGTTCATTCCTCCAGTCATGAACGCCCGACAAACAAGTTGCTATCGCTATTATAACGCTCCTTCATTTCCTTGTCAGCAGGCGTTTTGACGGTTTCCGCTTTAATAAGGCGCGTCATCTTGTCGTAGAGCAGTTCAGAGCCACCGCAGGAAGTTTCAATTTCAAAGACCGTCCCGCCGATTTTATAGCAGACGGTTTCATGCAAGGTGTTGCCCTTTTTCGGCAGTAAATCGTCGTGTTCCGTTTTTAACTTATTTTTCATTCCTTTCCCGTCCTCTCCTTGTTTTGGGTCGGGAGCAAGCACAGAAAATGGGTACCCATTTGCCCTTTTTTGCTTGTTGGGATAATCCCAAACCCTTAACCTTTCCCCCTCATTGCCTACACCACCGCCCGACGGATTTTTGCCAAAGGTTTTGAGGGCGAGAGCGAAAATATTTTTGCTTCTACTACTAATACGGTTGCGGACGGCGGTTTGGGCAAACTTCCCCAAACATTTTTTAATACAGCGCAAAAATTGAAACGCCAAACGCAGAAGCAAATATTTTCCCCTCTGATACCCACAACACTTGAAAATCGAAAACGACCAAAGATTTTGAGCAGAAATTGAAAAATATTTTTTGCGCGTTATAACCGTATAGGCGAAGGCGCGGATTTTGGCAAAGCGGACAGAGATTTTCCCCTCATACCTTATCCAATTTTCAAACGGCGGTTTGTTGCATTACGGTTGGATTTTTTCATGTTTCCTATCACGACAGACAGGGTGGTTTTGCCAAATAAAAAACAATCCTGCTTTCCTCATCAGAGAAAAACAGGATTGAATATGTAGCTGCTGATTTTGAATTGATATGCTTCCGCAAATGCGCTATAATCTCTTTGTCAAATTGTTTTTGTGAGGGCGATTGCTATGGATATTATGACGACGGAGCAGGCGGGCAAATTATGGGGCGTAACACCCCGGCGTGTGTCCGAGTTATGCCGGGATGGGCGGATTA
>OHMP01000179.1_pt1 | contig 44953 bp, 39 predicted proteins | sample 1569341 | NCBI WGS metagenome assembly OHMP01 (sample SAMEA3879584, study PRJEB24766) | human gut metagenome | biome: human-associated habitat; feature: feces | place: USA | collected 1985/1987 | reverse complement strand
TTGGAACGAATCGATTACAACCGTGACGGCAAGGACACCTGGTACGACTTAGGTGCAGGCCTCGCGGCAGAATTGAGCCCGTCCAGCAGCGTATGGTTTGAATTTGAACGCAAATTCAGCGGATCCTACAGCAACGATTGGGAATTCAACGGCGGTATCTCCTGGAAGTTCTAAGCAAGGTATTCCCGATTCAACTTTATAAGGTTTAAAAAAAGATATGCAATCCCCTTCATGGATGCCTGATCGGCGTCGGTGAAGGGGATTTTTCTATGTATGAGGTACTGAGGAAGACTTTTTCTCCTGATTTATAACATTACGATGATTTGTTGTCATGGACTAATTTGGTCAATTATAGATGACGCATTAATAAAACACATAATTACCTTGAAATAGATGCATAATAAACTTACAATGGAAATATAAATGAGATAATTTATACATATGACAGAGAAATAAGAGACAATATTTATGAGCATATGATGAATTACCTTGATCGGACGATATATTTTGTAGTGATGAGGAGGTAACTATGAGCAGGAAAAGAGTGAGACGAGAGTTATTGCGGGCACTGGTATTGGCGGCCCTGTTGAGCACACCCTATATGGGGGTAGGAGCTGAGGATGGTGCTGTAGATTCTTACCCGATAAAAGGAAATACCATTTCGGGGAAGCATGATCTTCAGGGACAATATTCCTTGTTCGACTTTACCTCTGATCAGAATGTGACGGCCACAGGGAATGTGATTGTTACTTCAAAATGGCCGGATGATGAAGAAGGCTCGGGAGGAATCATTTTTGACGGAGGTTTTAAGGAGGATTCAGAGAACGGAAATTTGGATTTGAATATGGGTGGTTATTCCCTGTCTATCAATGCAGACCCGGATATTCTATATATAGAGCGAGATAACGTAAGTGTGAATATTCATGATGCCGATACGATTGAAATGACGGCTCGTACTGGAGCAATCATGGGGGCTTTTGGAAATAGTGGAAACTCTATCAGTCTTCAGGCTAAGAATGATATCAAGTTAACCCAAATAGACTCAGTTTCATGGGGTTATTCCATAACTGTAGATGGCGATAATCTGTTGAACTTGACTGCCGGCCGTGACATCGTATTGCAAAGTAATGAGTCAGATTCTATTTCTATGATGAGTATTCGTAACGAAGCTAAAGCTGCAATGGAGGCCGGTCATAATATTACTTTTGATAAGAGCGATATCAGTGTTTCGGATGGGGGCGCTCTTCGGATGGATGCCGGTAAGGATATCACTTTTAATAAGGCCTATATCGATGTTTCGAATGGAGATGATGCGCTTTGGATGCATGCCGTTAATGACATTATGTTGAATAATGCGGATATTGATATTGAAGATAATGCTACACTTCAGATGAAGGCCGGCAATGACATCAAGGTGAACGGTGAAGGGGTTGCCGGAATAGATCTTAATGGTGGAGCAACCCTTCGGATGGAAGCCGGACAGATTACGTTTGATGATGTGGAGATTAAGGCTAAAGATAACTCCACGCTTCAAATGGATGCCGGTAAGGGCATTATATTTGATAATGGGGATATTAATATTCAAGAGGAATCCACGCTTGGAATGGAAGCCAATGATGACATTACGTTTAATAAGACCAATGTAGTTGTTCAAAAAGGTGCAAATCTTAAAATAGATGAAGTTAATAATATCGTTTTTAATAAGACGAATGATGAATCAGACTCCCCCAATCTGCACATCGGTACAGGAAGCAATGCAACGCTGATGGCCAAAAATGATATCTTTTTTAACCGAGTTCAAGACGGGACTTTTATTGAATTGAATTATACCGATAGCACTCCTAACAAGGGGGCTGCAACTGCTGCTATAACTGCCAATGGAAATATTTTTTTTCATGAGAATCATACCAGCAATTCGTCCGCTATTAATTTGAAGAACGGCGCAAATCTTCAAATGGAAGCACAGACCATCAAGGGGAATATGCAGCGCTTTGTATATATGGACGGGTATGATTACCTTTCTTTAAAAGCCAATGATATTGAATGGGTCGCCCAAGGGCAGGAAGTGGAAGATAATGAATGGGCATATGGTACCGACGAGACCAGTATGATTTTTGCTAGAAGGGGAGAGGTTGATCTTGATGTTACCAGCACACTTAGGTTATCGTCGGAGGTGACGCCTACGTTGATACATACCTATGAAGGTGGTTATGTCACGATAAAAGCAGGAGACTCGATTTATTTGCACAATGTCGGTAATGATCCCGGCAGTACTGACTACTATAATGAAGATTATGATTACTACTATGATGATGCTCATAAGTATCAAGCGAATCTGTGGGCTATTTACGGAAAAATCGATTTGACGACGAAAGAGGGAACGATTTCCGTCGATAATAAGGGCTCTATCGCGGCCCTGGCGGAATATGGGAGCGAGATTAATTTTAACGGTAATACGATTATACCAGAGGCAGGTATCGGTGCTCGCTCGGAAACAGGCGGGACGATTAATTTTAATGCTGATACGGTTATGAAGAAAGTCGATATCGGCGCTTGGACGCAAACCGATCTGGAAGACGAAATCACTCCTTGGCATTGGGATGAAATATCAAAAGTCAATTTTAACGGACCTCTGACAATTGTCCAAGCTAAGACCGGGGCGGTGGCTAAACTTGACAGCGATATTATTTTCAACGATGCCCTTATGATTCAAGCCGAAGGAGATGCATTTTATACGAAATGGGCTGGGAGGATACAGACCCTTACAGAAGGGGTGGATAAGGTTATAAAGGGCAATATGCGAGCCTATAACGGTCAAATCGATGCCCTCTTTGATACGCCTGATTCGTCCTTTACAGGTTTCACCGAATTGCGTGATATTGATAAGGTCTATTCTTCTAATGAAGAAGAGTACCCCGACGATGGTACCTGCCCGCTTGAGCCCGGACCCGGTGATTGCGGTGATGTAGAGTACCCGGATGAAGAGATTTTAGATGAAGGTACTTGCCCGGCTGAAACCGAACCCGGTGACTGTGGCGGTGGTATAGATTATGGCGGCTGCGAAGAGCCGTTTATCGATGAAGGTTCTCACATTAATATTACCTTGAGAAATGGAGCCTTCTGGGATGTAACCGGCGACAGCACGTTGACAAAATTAGATAATGATTCCTTGGTCAATATGAGTGATGCGGCTCATACCGGCACCAGTATCACGGCTAAGAATCTGTCCGGTACGGGCACGATTCACATGGACCTCGATTGGACCAGTAATGGCGGCGCCAAAGAAAAGACCGAACACAGTGACTATATCGTCGCTACGGAAAGTGCGACGGGTACACAGTCTGTCGTAGTAAGCGATCAAAATGCGATGCATCTGGATGAAATGGGCATTGACGACCGTCTCTATTTTGCTACCTTGACGAACAGCGATGCTGTGTTTACCAGTCCCATTACTCAGAAAAATGTAACTAAGGGCAGCTTGTATGATTACACGATTGGCATTACATCTGAAACGACAACGACAACAGATGCTGCCGACACGATGGCTGACAGAGCGGCAGCGGATACGACGACGGACTGGTTCTTCGGGACCATTGGCTATACGGAAAGCCCCGTCGTTGAAACGGGCCGTATCAATTCGCAGATCCTCTATGATCTGGTAACCGACGTCGATACTCTGAATAAGCGCATGGGTGACGTTCGCCAGATGAACACCGATCCTGATGGATGGTGGGCCCGCACGACCTATACCCATCAAGACCGCGATTCCTACTCCGGTCACAGCAATCGCTTTGAACTGGGCAAAGACTTTGTCATGACTCGTGACGATGGCAGCACGGTCCATCAGGGGGCAGTATTCACCTACCTTCGCAGCAGCGATTCTTTTGCGGACGGAAACGGGAAGTACAAACGCTACTCCGGTTCCCTCTATCACACCTGGCTCGGCAATAACGGCCAGTATGTAGACGTCGTCGGCCGTATGGGCAAGGTCATGGGCAACAGCCATACCTTCTTGATCAATGGCACTCAGTCGGACAGCTCCTTCGGGACTTGGTACCAACAGGCCAGTGTCGAAACGGGTAAAACCTACGATCTGGAAGATGGATGGTACTTTGAACCGCAGGCTCAGTTGCAGTATACTCACATGAACAGCAAGTCCTACACCAGCAGCGACGGCATCAACCACGACTTAGACAGCGTCAACAGCTTCATCGGCCGCCTGGGCTTCCGGTTGGGACAGAAGATGAATGATAAGGCGTCTTGGTACGTGAAGGGCGACATCCTCCATGAATTCTCCGGTGACGGCGGCATCATGCTGACCTCGGCCAATGGCTTGGAACGAATCGATTACAACCGTGACGGCAAGGATACGTGGTACGACTTAGGCGCAGGCCTCACGGCAGAATTAAGCCCTGCCAGCAGCGTATGGTTTGAATTTGAACGCAAATTCAGCGGTACCTACAGCAACGATTGGGAATTCAACGGTGGTATCTCCTGGAAGTTCTAAGAGGTAAGTTTTTAGCATCGGTTTTTTATCTTGTGTAACAGAAAAGCTTCTCTCTCCATGGTGTTTTTACATGAAGGGAGAAGCTTTTTTCTATCGTTCTTATGTAAGGCGTTCGGTTTTCTTGCGGTGATGATGGCTTGACGTCGTTAGAGTTTATTGTAATGGCCAGTACAAAGGGGAGACAAGGTGGTTCCGACCTTACGTTTTGATTCTAGTGGGGGATTTTTACCATTTCCAAGGCATGTGATAAGCGGCTTCCCAGACGGTTTTGGCTACGTCTACGGGCCGTTGTTTGGCCATGGGATTGGTGGATCGGTCGTATAAGGGGCCGTAGTCGCCGCTGTAGATGGCGCCGGTCTCGATGTTGTAGCTGTAATGCTGGGTTCTTGTGCCGGCGAGATATCCTTTTTCTGCATTATAAGTCAGGATATTGGCGGCCAACTTATAGTAGGGAGGATTGTAGTATTCGACGACGACGGAAGTCTTGTCGACATAGGTTCCATGCCCCATATGGCCATAGACGAGGACGATTTGATCGTTGTCGTAAAGGGTAGGCGGGAAATAGAGTGCTTGGCTGGTAAGGGGGACGAAAAAGAGGCTGACGGCAAAGAACAAGGCCATCATCAGTTTTGACAAGTATTTCATGACATCACATTCCTTTCAATATAATAGATATTCGAGTAATGTATACCTATTATACCATAATATAAAGAATGGAAGGGAGAGACTGCTTGCAAAATAAAGACAGAATTTCAAATATGGTTGTCGTGCGTTGTAGAAAAAGAGGGAATAAGCGGCCTTTAGGGGGTGACGATGGCGATGTATCGTTCTAATTCTTCTTGTTCGTAAGCTGCGATGAGGGACGCCATCTGTTCAGGATTGTGGTGTCCTGAATGGTAGGAGTCAAAGCAGTCGTAGTACTTGCGGCGGTCCGTGAACTTGATATCGACGGGCAGGAGACCGGCTTTTATGAGCTCGAGATTGAGCAGCAGCCGTCCCGTTCGGCCATTGCCGTCAATAAAAGGATGGATGGATTCGAATTCGAGGTGGAGCAGGGCTGCGGCCTCTAGTATATGCTTTTCTTCTTTCCAAAAGGGATATTGTTGGAGCAGTTGATGGATGGCCGGTTCTATTCGATACGGCTGGGGCGGTGTGTGGAATGCCCCTACGATGCGGACCGGGACGTTCCGATACTTGCCGCGATTTTCTCTGTCGTTCATTAAGACTAGGGAATGAATCGTTTTAATTGTTTCTTCGGTAAGCGGCGTGTTCTGGGAGGCCAGCTCGATGATATAGTGAAAGGCATCTTTAAATCCGATGACGTCGAGGTGTTCGCGCAGGGGTTTTTCGGCGATGGTAATGCCTTCCTGCAAAATCAAGGCCGTTTCGCGGAGGGTCAGGGTATTGCCTTCGATGGCGTTGGAATTATACGTCGTTTCGATAATGAATTCTTCTCGCAGCCGCTGGAGCTCTGCTTGGTTCAATGGAGGCAGGCTGTGCAGTCTATCGTTCAAAGAATCGATGTTCGCAAAGAGGGGGTTCATAACGAAGCTCCTTTCGAGTCATTTCTTGTCTCTAACTTTACTATGATGTTACGTACAAAGCAACAAATCCCGCTAAAACCGGCGAAGTTGTTGATTAGAAATCACCTTTAACGGATTTATTTTTTGAAAATTTTCCGATGTGTTGGAATAACAACGGATTGCCTTGCCTCTCCATGATATACTACGTTCAGAAGTTGGGAAAAGCTTCTCTGACATAGAGACAGATGAGATATATTAGGAGGTAATTACTATGGCAAAAATTACGACAGATATGATTATGGGCGATATCATTCGTCAGTACCCGCAGGTTGTTGATACTCTCGTGGCTCAGGGCATGCACTGCTTAGGCTGCCCGTCTTCTCAGCAGGAAAGCCTGGCTAATGCCTGCTTCGTGCACGGCCTCGATCCGGAAGCCGTTGCCGGTGCCGTTAACGCCGCTTTGGCAGCTGAATAATAGGAGGGATGGACGATGAGCGCATTCTTAGGACCGATTCACTTTTGGTTATACAATAAAATCCAGTTTCAGGAAAATTTGATCGACGAACTCGTCGCTTATGTAACTGCTAAAGGCTGGAGCGACAAGGCTGATCAGTACGTCAGCACCGATCGCCGTAAGCTCGATGAAGTCATCGACGAAGCCAATATTCACGGCTGGCTTCAGTCTCGCATCCACGATGCCGAAGGCCGTTATGCCGCACTGGTCCTCGATGCAGCCGGTGATGATGCCGAAAAATTCGACGCTTTAAAAGAGGCTGCCCGTGACTTTGGTGCTAAACAGGGCCTTCAGGCCGCAACGGCTCCGGAAGCCTTCCACCGCCTCGATGATCTTCTCCTCGACGGCATGCCCTGCGATCAGGTCAACCGCGTCCGTGAAAGCGACGACGCCCGCATTGCCTGGGACCGGACGATGGATCTTCACAGTGAATTTTGGCAGGGCCACGGCGACCGTTATTATGCCCTGCGTCAGGCCTTGGTCGACGGACTCCTGTCGGCAACGGACTATGCCTTAGAAAGTCCGGCTGAAGGCCAGTATGAAATCGTAAAGAAATCTGCTTAACAAGAAAGAGAGGTATGCATTATGATGTACTGCACGGAAGTCATGGTCGAACAGCACGCCAATATTTCCCGTATGCTTAAAATCATTCAGGCCGCTTGCTGCGCTATCTTAGAAGGCGGCGAAGTCGATCAGAAAGAATTTGCTGATATCATCGACTTTATCCGCAACTACGCCGACAATCACCACCATCGTCGGGAAGAAGAAGTCCTCTTCCCAGAAATGGTCGATAACCTGGAAGAAGTCGCATCGATCATCATCAAACACGGCATGCTCGTCGAACACGATCTCGTCCGCGCTCACGTGCGTGCCCTCGAAGAAGCCTTGAAACTCTACGACGAAGAACCGAAAACGGAACACAAACTTCAGATTTTGGCAGAAGCCATGGCCTATGCCAACCGTCTGCAGATGCATGTTGAAAAAGAAAACAACGTCGTCTATCCCTTAGCCGACCGCAGCCTGCCTGAAAATATCAAAGAAAAAATCGACAAGACGGTCAAAGACTTTGAAAAAGAAGAAGACCCGGCCTTCGTAAAAGGCTATCTGGATCTCTTAGACCGCTTAGAAAAGAAATATCATATCGCTTAATTGAACATCGATTAAAGAGTTCCGGTAAAATGCGAGTAGAAACGTATTTTGCCCGGGACTCTTTTTTTGTGACGACGTATTCGTTAACGGTTATCTTTACTGTGTAGGAAGAACAGCAGAAGCCGTGAGGATAGAGGCTCTTCGGGGTTATCTCTTGGAAAAAATTGGGCGTTTTCAATAAAAAAGCGTCGGTTCGGAAATTTGTGCAAAATAAAGACTGCTTCACCATCATTGACATAAAATGTATATAAAAATATAATGAAATAAGGATATTTTACGGAATTTACTTTTAAATTAGATGGCGAAAACTATATTCTATGTAACGTATGGCTTCGTGAGCCAGCAAATTTTAATTTGGAATTTTTGTTTTGCTCATGTGGCTAGCAAAAGCACTCCTTTCCTTGTTTTAAAACGATATTTCTACTGTAAAAGTACGATAGTATCGTGTTAATAGAATAAGATTTTTAGAAATGACAATATCTGTCTTTGTCAGATGGTATTCTATTGGTAGAATGATGTGATGTGTCGTGAATTGATAGGAGGCGTCGGGTTATGGATAAAGACTTAGCATTTCTTGTGCGGTGTTCGAATGAGGAATTGGAGCTCTTATTTAAAATTTTGATAGAGGAGGGGTCCTTGACTGAATCGATTAGAGGCAGTGAGGAATACAAGAAATATGGCGCTGATTACCGCCAATACGTCGATCTTCTAGCTCAAGAAGTTCTTGATTTTGGCAGCAATACCTTCTGGTTCCGGGAAGATTATCACACCGTTGCTCAAGACGCCTGTAAAAAGTTAGGAGTCTCTTATAATTCGTTAGATTCAGCTGAAGAGATAGAAGACAAAATGTGCGCTCATCTTATGGGGGAAACTTGGAAATCATTATCGGAAGATACACAAATGGCGTTCCTTGAAACTTGGGGATATAACGGTAAAAATAATCATACTATCTTAAAGGCGGTAGGATCCAATTTGTTTTTTAATTTATTGCGAGACAGTACTTTGGCATCGTACCAGATGTCGCTTATTGTTGCCAATGCAGTGGCGCGGCAAACTTTAAATCAAGGCCTTTCCTTTGCGGCAGCAGCTTTTGCTAAGCCTCTGGTTACCAGCGCTTTTAAGTCTTCTGCTGCCAGCCTGACCTTGGGACGGGCAGCGGCTGTTCTTGCGGGTCCTATCGGTTGGGCACTGACGGCTGGCTGGACGATTGTTGATATTGCCGGCCCAGCGTATCGGGTTACCATTCCGGCAGTTTCCTATATCGGCTGCCTTCGAAATATAAAGAAATATCAAAGGAAGGGATGATGGATTATGAGAGGATTGCCTGCCCTGGGATCCGTTATTTATGTTCACCGGAAGAGATATTTCGTTCCTTCTTATTGTCATTATGGCATATATACCGGCAACGGAAAAGTCGTTCATTTTGCCCCGGCCGAGGGAATAATCATTAGAAAGACACGTATCCATGAAACGACGATGGAAGATTTCTTGGATGGAGACAAGGATTTTTTTGTGCGGCACTTTCCCACTAATATTGAAGAATTTAAGCTGCTGATTCGCGCCAAGGAAAAAAATGCCTCTATTGTCGATGCCGTATGGCAAGGACTCGAATGGCAAAATTATCATATTTATACTCCGGAAGAAACGGTACAGCGGGCATATGCTTGTGCTGAAAGTCAGACCCTGGGAGGCTATTCGCTGCCATCGAATAATTGTGAGCATTTTGCCATCTACTGCAAGACAAATTTACGCTATTCGGATCAAGTCGGAAGGGTCTTGGATTTGGTATTCATTTAAAGTAAACACCTGAAATCAGTTTTATTTTCAACATGCTAAATCCATTCATGAAATGTTTTTACCGGTTGAGAAGCTGCGTGAAACAAGGTCAGACATTATTTCTAAAGTATTCGTAAGCTGTGAGCCTGATGTCCGTTTCTAAATGGAATACTTTGATTGTTCCGTGTCATTTATTATTTTGAGAGTATAGATAATATATGGGTGAAGTGTGAATGGATAGGAGACGTTAATTATGGATAAAGACTTAGCATTTCTTTATCGGTGCTCAAATGATGAATTAGAATTCTTGTTTCAAATTTTGACAACGAAAGGATCACTGTCTGAATTTATTACGACGAGTCCGGAATATAAAAAATATGGAAAGGATTATCGACAATATGTAACGCTTTTGGCTACTGAAGTTCAGGATTTTGGCAGCAATACCTTTTGGTTCCGGAAAGATTATCATACTGTTGCTAAAGCGGCATGTAAAAAATCAGGGGCTTCTTGTAATTCGTCGGATTCAATAGAAGAGATAGAGTCGAAGATGCTAGCTCATATGATGGGGAAAGCTTGGGAGAAGCTATCAGAAAAAGATAAAAATGTCTTTATTGATAATTGTGGATATCCCGGAGGAGATGTATGTACCTTTTTAGCAAAGAAAGGGGCCTCTAAATTTTTTGACTACTTATTGCGAGACGGGGCAACGGCATCGTACCAGACGTCGCTAATTATTGCTAACGCGGTGACACGGCAAACTCTGAATCGGGGAATCTCCTTTGCTGCCAATACGCTGTCTAAACCTCTGGTTGTCAGTACTTTCGCGGGGACAACTGCTGCTGGTCTAACTTTGGGACGCCTTGCCTCTGTTTTTGCAGGTCCTGTTGGTTGGGCATTGACGGCCGGATTGACGGTGTTAGATATTGCCGGCCCTGCTTATCGAGTTACCGTTCCGGCTGTTGCTTATATCGGCTGCCTTCGAAATATAAAAAAATATCAAGGGAAACGGTAATTGATTGTGTGCATAGGTAGAGGGATAAATCCATCTGATTGAGTCGGAAGAGTCCTGGATTTGCTTTTTATTTAAAATCAATATGAGAAAAGCCGAGCTCCACAGCATATACGGAGCTCGGCTTGTTTGTGTGATTCGGATTTTAAAGTTCTTTCAGGCATTCGATGAGGCTGTCTGTATCTTCTTTCGTCGTGGCCCAACTGGTTGCCAGGCGGATGACGGTGTGATCGGCATCATAGGCTTCCCACATACTGTAGGCGACTTTTTTACTGAGGGCGGATAATTTCTGATTATCCATGATGACGAAAATCTGATTGGTTGCCGTCGGGAAATAGAGGTTAAAGCCGGCGTCTTTCAAGGCCTTGCGGATGGCGTCAGCGTGTTCAATGGCTGTCTTTCCGATTTTTTCATAGCAGTTGTCGCTGAATAAGACATCGAACTGGATGCCCAAGAGCCAGCCTTTTGCTAAGAGGGCGCCGTGCTGTTTGATGATGGTGAAGAAATGGGGGATGAGGCCCTTTTGGGGAAGGACGACGGCTTCGCCGATGAGGGCGCCGCATTTCGTGCCGCCAATATAAAAGGCCGTGCAGTACATCGCTAAATCGGCTAAGGTGACGTCGTTTTCCGGTGTTGCCAGGGCATAGGCCAGGCGGGCGCCGTCGGCGTAGAGGGCGAGGTCATATTTTTGGCAGACTTCAGCAAGTGCTGCCAGTTCTTTTTTCGTGTACAGCGTACCGTATTCCGTGGGCTGAGAAATATAGACCATGCCAGGCTGTACCAAGTGATCCTTGGAGGCGTCGCCTTCGAAGTTTTCCATGAAGCGGGCTACGTCGGAAGCAGAAAGTTTTCCCTGATCTTGGGGGAGTTCGATGACTTTGTGTCCCGTGTATTCGATGGCGCCGGCTTCGTGAATGCTGACGTGGCCTGTCGAGGCGGCGATGACGCCTTCATAGCGGCGCAGGATGGCGTCGATGACGACGGCGTTGGTCTGGGTGCCGCCGCTTAAAAAGTGGACTTCGCCGTCTGGGCAGTGGCAGGCTTCGAGAATTTTTTTGCGGGCTTCTTCACAGATGCCGTCGGTCCCGTAGCCGTCCTGGGGAATCGTATTGATGGCAGTCAGTCTTTCTAAAATGGCCGGATAGGCCCCTTCCATATAGTCGGAAGCAAAAGGTAATAAGGTATTCATAACTGTCCTCCTGTGGATGAATGCCATTTGTAGATAATATATTTTATTTTATCTACAAATGTGCTATAATATAAATATGGAAACGATATATTTTAGAACAAAAACTACTGTATCATTCATCAACTATCATTTTGTATTCTGTCCAAAGTATCGGCGCAAAATATTTCTTATTCCACAATTAGAAAATCGTTTCAAAGAACTGACTCGACAGAAATGTGAAGAACTCGGAATTGAGCTTCTCGCAATGGAGTGCCATGTTGACCATGTGCATCTTTTTTTGAAATGCTGGCCAAAGCAGTCTCCTGCCGAAATCATGAAGGAGATAAAAGGAGCTTCTTCTCATGTTCTTCGTAACGAATTCCCAAAACTGAAAGGAATGTCCAGCCTTTGGACTAGAAGTTATTTCGTTTCGACGGCTGGCAATGTCAGTAGCGATACTATCAAGTGGTATATTGATACGCAGAAAACAAGGGGCTGAGTTTACAATGATAAAGACCTATAAATTTAAGCTCTATACCGCAAAACGCAATAAAAAACTTCATCGGCAGATTAATGCCGCAGGTCTTGCCTACAATCATTGCATAGCACTCCATAGGCGGTACTGGCAGCTGTATCGTAAGTCGCTGAACAAGTTTGTTTTGCAGAAGCACTTGACGAAGCTCAAGAAGCTTGAGCGGTTTAGTTATCTCAAAGAAATAGGTTCACAGGCATTGCAGGATGTCACTGATCGCATCGACAGAGCGTACAAGCTCTTCTGGACAAATCTCGACAATAAACGTAAGACCGCACCGCCAGGTTTTAAGAAAGTCCGCAAGTACAAGTCTTATACGCTCAAGCAGGCTGGCTGGAAGCTTGATGAGGGGCATGGCACAGTCTACATAGCCAAACAGAAGTACCGCTACTTTAAAAGCCGTAGCGTCGAAGGTAGAATCAAGACACTTACGGTTAAGCGGGACACTTTGGGAGACATTTATCTCTACTTCGTCTGTGAACAAAAAATTACAGAAGTTAAACTACGAACAGGTAAAAGCGTCGGGTTTGATTTCTGCTTTAAAGATAAAATGCTCGTTGCTCCGGATGAGGAAAATGATATTGCCGCGCCATCCTTCTTTCAGAAGAACCAGAAGGCTATCCGTACGGCCTGTCGAAATCTGTCGCGCCGTCAACTCTGCTCGAAGAATCGTCAGAAGTATCGTAAAGTATTAGCACGGCTCTATCGCAAACAAGCGAATCAGCGTAGAGATTTCCACTTTAAACTCGCAAAAGAGCTATGTCAGAAGTATGCGGTTATCTGTTTTGAAAGTCTCAGCATGAAGGCTATGCAGCAAGGTCACGGGAAAAAAGTCAACGACTACGGCTTTGCTGCGTTCGAGAATATCCTGAGATATGTCAGCCGTCAGACAGGAACGAAAATTATTAAGGTAGATACATTTTATCCGTCCAGTCAGCTTTGTCATGACTGTGGCTACCAAAACAAAGAAGTTAAGAATATTCGTGTCTCTGAATGGACTTGCCCTTCCTGCGGAATCCATCACGACCGAGACCGCAATGCGGCTAAAAATATTTTGTCAGAAGGTCTGAGGCTACTAACAGCATAAATTTGTATACGGGTGGGGCATCATCCGTTAGGAGAGAGAACGTAAGACCATCGCGAGATGCGCAGTTTTCGCTTGCATCCTAGAATCCCTCGACTTTAGTCGTGGGAGTATGTCAAGGATGGCCTCATTATACGGTACAATAGGGTATGACACAAGTTGTAATTTATCATATTCGTCATGACGAAATGGGTGAACAAAAATGGACAGTATCAAATGCCAGGCCTTGCTCCTGGCCATTCAACACGGTAGTTTAACCGCTGCCGCTAAAGAACTCGGCTATACCCAGTCGGGTATAACCCGCATGATTCAGTCGTTAGAAGAAGAAATCGGATTTCCTCTCTTAGTGCGGAATAATCAAGGCGTCCAGCCGTCAGCCAACGGCCGACAGATGATGCCCGTCTTTCAAGAAGTCGTCCGGGCTTCTCAAAAGGCCGTCGATCTCGGCGCTGCTATTCAAGGTGTCTTGGCCGGCGTCCTCAACGTCGGCTGCTACTACAGCATTGCCGCCGCCTGGATGCCGAAAATCCTCAGTAAGTTTCAGGAACTCTACCCCAACGTATCGGTCCATCTCATGGAGGGGACCAATAAGGAATTGGCTCAGTGGCTCGATGAAAAGACCATCGACTGCTGCCTGTCGGCAAAATTCGGCAGCGGCGTGACTTATGACTGGATTCCCTTATATGAAGACGAACTCGTTGCCTGGCTGCCGCCCAATCATCCTTGGACGGAGGAAGAATCCATCACCTTAGCTCACCTCGACGATGCTCCCTTCGTCATTCCCCTTCCGAATCGCGATACCGACATCGATCGCTTTTTAGCGGCGAACTTCCTCGAACCGGATATCCGCTTTACGACGAGCGATCCCTATACGGCCTACTGCATGGTCGAAGAAGGACTGGGCATCAGCCTGAATAACCGCCTGACGACCAAACGCTGGAATGGCCGCGTCGTCCTTCGGCCTTTCGAACCGGCTCAGCACATCTCCTTAGGCATTGCCGTTCCCGACATCCAAGAACTGTCGCCGGCGACGAGCAAATTCATCGCTCAAGTCTGGCAGACCGTACAAGGCGAAATGGCAAAGGATACCGGGGAAGGGGAACATCAGCCGGAGAAAAACGAAAAATAACGCCTTTCAAGGCAAGGAATAATAACCTTCTTTTGAGAAGCTTTCGGAGAAGAGCAAGGCATGTCAGGGCATTTGCGGCAAATACAATCGTAAAAAATCTCATGCGACAGCTGTTTGGCGGATTGCATCTCATAAAGCTTCTTCTTGTCATTGACAAAATCTGTCATTGAAAATTGTTATACTGTATATAGAAGAAATCTTCAATGGCAGGCATGGTAGACAAGCTGTTGGAGTTTGATCTCATGGTAAGATGCAGACATACTTTCTTTGCTAATCCGTTTTTTGAAATCCGGATGATGTTGAGCACAAAGGAGTGGACGTTATGGTATTTTTAAAAAATTTTCTTGGTCCCATTCTTATTGAAGAAAATCCGAGTGCGTCCCTGGCACGGCGCATAATGGGACAGGAACAGAAAGAAGACTTGCGTTTCCTTGAACGTACCCTTCATAAAATATCCCCTACCTTAGGCGAGGGGATGGGGAAATTGAATAATGCCATCGATAGTATTGAAAATGTTGCCGAGTCGATTGATCCCCTTACGCGTTTGGACAACGTCTTCGTGGGAATGAGTGTTGATGAAGCTCAGCGATCTCTTCGCAGAGGTGATCACATAAAAGTTCAGCGGCTGGCCTATACGCATCATGGCATCTATGACGGCGAAGGCGGGGTTTATGAATATAATGATTTCGTCGTACGTCATGTTTGGCTGGAAGATTTTTCCGATGGAGCAAAAATTTTAAAAGTAAAGCAAGGGACTATTTATTCTCCTGGTGAGATTATTAGTCGGGCATCATATCGATATGGTGAAAGTGCGTACAATGTTGTATGGAATAACTGTGAGCACTTTGCCACTTGGTGCCGGTTGGGGCCCGCAATCTGATTGCTTCACGAATCGATAGTGACGATATGTTGTGATGGTTTTAAGGGGATGCCTGTATTACTTCAATCAGTCGTGACTGCTGAATATCACTGGCAAGGCTGGTTTGAATTCATTTTTATTTGAGTATAATTGCATTGTTTTGCATAGAAAAAGTCATGAATCTTGGGAAATCTAAGATTCATGACTTTTTTATTTGACAGAGAGGCAATATTTCTAATGTTACCGTAAAAATATTACACCTTTTTATAATATATGTTACACGTAGACATATTGTGTCATCCTTATTTGCTACAATAAAAGAATAATATACGACATGTTTTTCTCTGTGCTTAGGACTATGCGTTTAACCTAGACCGTTAAAAATCTGGTTAATGACTTTATAACGAAACTTGTGCTGGTAAAAGCGTCTATGGCGTCGTTATATTTGGAACTGGCGTTTTGTTTATCCCTTTTATAGTACCTGAAGTGAAGGCAATGCCGGAGCTTTTGGGGAAAGCTTTTTTTCGTTAGAATGGTCGGAGGAACGGAATAAACCTTTTAAGAAAAGGCGGATAGGACATAAGCTCATTTTTATAGTGATTTATCACATGCTTTGAGGTTTGTAGATAGAAGATACCCTTCATCTTGTTGTAAAAAAGACAGGAGGTGAATGTATGGATAATCTATTCTGCGCCTTAGGAGGTTCTGATCATATTGGTGCCAGTTGTTATTATTTGCAAGTGGATGGCCATTCTTTTCTCTTAGATTGTGGTATTCGGACATCCGGGGCTTCTAAACTCCCACAGCTTTCCTTGCTGACAGAGGCGTATCTTGAAGGAATTTGGCAGCTGGATCAAGTGATTCTATCCCATGCGCACATGGACCATATTGGCGCTCTTCCCTATTTGGATTCCGGTCGTGAAATATCTGTTCTCTGCAATCCTATCACTCAAGCGTTGACGGAGTTACAGCTACGAGAGTTTGACCCCTTGATTATGCGCTTTTCTTCTGAACGACAGAAGCGGGATTATGAATTAAGAAAAGACCGAGTTCTTAGCTGGATTCGTCCCATTGGCTTTGGAAAGCCGTATCAAGTTGATGATTATCGGATTACGTTGTTTCCGGCGGGACATATGCCCGGCGCTGCTATGACGTATATTGAAACGGCAAATCATCGAATTTTATATAGCGGCGACTTTTCCGGTCAAGATCAACTGCTCTGCGGCAGCTATCATCTGCCACCCTCATTGCCGGTAGATTTGTTGATTATTGAAGGAACGCACGCGTATGCAAAGGATTCCTGGCAATTGGGGTATTTGGGTATTGAAAGATGTGTTGCACAGCAATTGGAGAAGGGAAATACGGTAACTTTAGAAACGACGAATGTTACGAAAGGCATTGAATTGGCGCGCTATCTGGCAAGAGCCTTGAAACGATGTTCTTGTTGGTTTAGTGGAATTTATTTAGATGCCGGCATGGCTCCGATTGCGGATGCTTTTGAACGGTCCGGATATCAGGTGTACACACCCGACATACATCCCTTATTGAACCGATGGGAAATAGGGAAACAAGCGATCGTTATTAAAAAGGGGCGAAAGGGCGCTTCTTATGGAACCGTTTTAAATGGAGATGCTTTTACGCTGCATGCTGATAAGCAGACGCTCGTAGATCTTATTAATAGAATTCAAGCAGAAACCACATTGATCGTCCATTCTCAGCCGGATGATGAGGATTCTTTGGCGAACAAATTGAGGATTGGAGAAAAGGCCTGTGTACAGGCTGGCGACGGTATACCGTATTTATTTGTATAAAGGAGAGAAATTATGTATTACGAACAAATTATTACAAACCTTGTCGAGAAATATGAGAATTTACATAATGGAGAAAACATGATTGCCAACCGAATGGATGCATCTGTTTTGGACAGTGTGATGCGCAAACCACAAACTTCTCCTAAAGGCCATGCGGATTTCTTGCATATGGATTATGACCGGGTTATGCAGATTTTGCGTTACTACAGCATAAATAGTCAGGAACGCAGAGATTTGATGGACAGCGTACTGACTACCTTTTCAGAGCTCTTAGACAGGCGTCTGAGTTATCAACAGACTCCGGAACGGAATCGCGAATGGAAATCATCTGTCCAAGGACTCTTTGATGAACTTCGGAGGGAAAGAGGGTCGATGACAAGAGGTTTTTATCTTATGGCGCTTTTAAAATTCTGTGCAGATATTCGGTATCGTGAACTTTTTCCGACACGTCAGACTTGGATTTATTCACTGTCGGCAGTAGAAGCGAATAATTTCTTTCGCGATCTCGATTATGAAATCAATCGCCAGGAAAAGTCCTTTGACATTACCGATTTGAATGAAATGATTAATGATTCTGTTCAGGAAAGCGGAGATGACGAAGAAGAATCTTTGGAGGATAAAATTCAGAGTCTGGAATTTGAACTACAGACCACTCGATCGACGTTAAAATTTGTACAGCGTTCCTTCGACGACATGGTAGCCAATATCAATGCCCGTAGTGCAGAAGCCAAAGAGGAAGCGATTAATGAATTTTTTGTTCAGCTTAACTCTGAGCGATATGGACGCCTTTTAGATAATGCTTTTCTGGTGGAATCAAAAATTGAAATCTTAAGAAAAGAGAAGTACCGTTTTCCCGTACAGGTCATGACCCTGCCGATTTTATTGCGGAATTTTACGAGTTTTATAAGAGCGAATGGTTTTCGTCCTATTGATGTTGTCGGGAGAACGTTCGAAGCGGGTGCTGATGATTTATTTTATGTCGTATATGAAGGGGAACCTTTCTTTGGGGATGAAAAAAAGACAGTACAAGTTATAAATTCGGGATGGATGAAAGGAGACACAGTTATCTCTAAACCCGTAGTTAAAGAGGTGTGCGATTGATTTTGAAGTATGAATAAGCGTGTAGCATGACGGCTACCTTTTAAAAAAATCATTCTTCTGCCGTGGGTGCAGCTGATTTAAAAATCGTGATACCTATATCAGACGTAGTTTTGCGCTACTAATTTTTGGCACATAGGAAAAAACTAATTGGTTTATTTATATCAACTGAGCAACAAAAAAATTGTTTGAGGATTGCTTTTGTATATGAGGAGGAGAAAACCATGCTGGATAATAATTATTTTTTAGGTATTGATTTAGGGACGACAAATTCTGTTATCTCGTATATCAATGTCACGGAAGGCGATAAAATTCTGGCCAATATCGTCAATGTGCCTCGGATTTCTGATACGGGCAGCTTGGTCAGTGATAAGACCCTTCCATCCGTTGTCTATTATAAACAAGGGAAAGACAACAGTTTTCAGCCCATTGTCGGTGATTTTGCTAAGGCACAGTATGGCAAGCGCCACGGTTTTGTCATTAAATCTGTTAAATCGTCCATGGGGAAAGATTATGTCCCCGATATGAACGTTAATTTATCGGATCAGAAGCCGGAAGACGTATCAGCTCGTATTTTAAATCAGCTGATACAGGGGGCAAAAACAAAGTTAATGTTGGATAAAGTCCCCAATGACGTCATTATTACCGTTCCGGCGTCCTTCGATGGGGACCAGTGCAAAGCTACTTTCGATGCCGCCGAAAAAGCCGGTATTGAGGCTTACGGCAGCCAGAATAAGCCTAAAAATATTCTCCTTTATGAGCCAAAAGCTGTTTTGTATGATATCGTTAACTCCCAGATGAACGGTGAAATTCCTCAATCCATCTTGGATGTATCTTCATCGAAAACGGTGTTGGTTTACGATATCGGCGGCGGGACGCTAGACGTATCTCTCCATGAGATCAGCCAGGGAGAACGGGGAGAACTTTTAAATATTAAAGATTTGGCTATTTCTCGTTACTCTCAAATTGGAGGTGATAATTTTGATGTATTAATTGCCATGCACTTATGTGACGAGTTTTTAGACAGCACTAGTGGCATGTTTGCTGTTACGGACCAGGTTCGTAAGGAAATTATGGCAATTTGCTTGAAGAAAGCAGAAATTTTGAAAATCGATATGAATACGGCTCATAGACTCCAAGCATCGCTCGGAAATGTTTTGCCGGACGATCATACTGAAATTATCAGTGACGTCAACCTATATAACGGCAATCCTTTTGAACGAGATGTTACAAAGGCGGAACTCCTTGAGTTTATTCGTCCGCTTATGGGGGAAGGTCTCACCTTGGAAGATGCTAAAAATTTGCAGAAGTTGAGTCCTAATCAAATTGATAATATCATTTATCCTATCCTTGACGTTATGGCGAAAGCTCGGGAGAAATGCGGGCATGAAGTTTCTATTGATTATGTCGTACTTAACGGGGGAATGAGTAAGTTTTTCCCCATTGTCGAACGATTAGAGGATTTTTTCGGGCATAAATTGATTACCTTGAATGACCCCGATATGTCGGTTGCCAGAGGGGCTGCCATTTACCATTATTATCTCCATAAGTATAAAAATGAAGCTCACTTTAATGGAATCGCGAATACGGTTAATGAAAAACATGAACTGACGGATACAACAAGCAGTGCAGCGATGCCTGCTCGGGAGCATCAAAAAGCCGGTCAATTGATTGCATCCACGCCCATGAGCAAAGCTGGCGTGACCATGGGGCATATTCAGAACGATACCTTGAATTTGGAAGTTAGCGGTGGAAACGTATATCCTATCGTACCGGCTGGAACGCCGCTTCCTTTTACCAGCGAACCGCTCCATGTTTTAATGCTTCCTAAAAAATGTGATAGTATTCGTTTGCCGCTTTATTATGGCAGCGGGGCTACGACGGCAGCTCCCAATCGTAAGATTGCTGAACGAAAATTACACTTTAATCAAACCTACCCGGCTGATACCCCTATCTCCATTCAGGTAATCGTTGATGATTTCGGCATTATTTCAATCCGGACCTGGATTACCGATGAGGAAACCGAGTTGGGGACAGTGATGATGGCTAAGGGGCAGGATGAACGAGATATCCGCAATAAAGGGAAGAAAAAGCCGGTCTTGCCGTTAGGAACGAAAGGTATGAACTTAAATTTCCGTGCAGAGTGCAATGAATTATCCAACTTGATTTCTCGGCGTAAAAAGATTCGTCATAATAAGGATCATAAGGCCGATTCAGAAATCAGCGGTCAGATTAAGGCCCATTGTCAGCGCATGATGATTGCGACAAATCCCGAAGATGCCGGTATGGAAATCAATACTGCCCTGGAACGACACAAGGGGTTGCCTACCTATGTGGCGGCCTTGATCGGTGTTGCAATCAGGCTGTACCCGGCGTGGCAGGGCATAGAGCAGAAAGAATTTCGTCGCTATTGCCGAAATATCGTTGAGTCTCTTGAAAGAAACGGGATGTATTTTGACAGTATAAAGGACTATCATATGCAGGCCATTAATGCCTTGGCAGCGATTAGTGACGCTGAAGATATACCGCTGCTCACCAGCTTACTGGAACAGGGCGATAAAAGGACGTCTCCCCAGGCTGCCGTTGCCCTGGCGAAAATGAAGGCCGATGCGACTCCCATTATAAAAGCGTTTTTGGCTACGGATGAACGAGATATACAGAAACTGGACAGCTATGTTTGGGCCATTGGCAAGTTATGTTCTCGTGAATTAGGCACGTATGACAATATGTATCTGTTAAAAGATTGCGCCAAACGGTGTTTCCGTTATTTGAACAGCGCTGAACTGAGTAACTACAATATCAAGTCAACCTTACTTTATACCATTGGGGAATTATGTGATTGCCGTGGCGATGTCGCGCAGCCCCTTCCGGGGTCCTATCAGAAGATGGCAGAAACGAGTCTTCGAGCTTTTGAAGATGAAATCAGTTATACACCGAACGAAGTGATTTGCAGTAGAAAGTTAAACTTAGCTATGTCAATGGTTAAGGGCATTCAGTTGGCCGAAGAAGATGATGCGCAGCTCCTGGCTTTGCGTCAGCGATTTGACTGATGGCGACAGTTGGGGACCTGTGTTAAGAGTCTTTCCTATGATAGTAAAGCGGTCGTTGCCTTGAATATACCTAATGGAGTACATCCCCATAAATCAGCTTGGTTATAAACATGATAACTGGGGCCAATCTATATTAAAGAGCTATAAATATTAGTCATAGATAATGTTTATAGCTCTTTTTTGTCGATTATTTTTTCATCATGACAGGACCTGTCTTTGTCAAATGATAAGATAAAGACAAGTAAAAATATCGAATGGTAAGGAGTAGCGTGTATGAAAATTCAACCCGTGTTTTTTTGGAGTGAAATTCAGCGGTTCAGCCCTCAAGAATTGCAGTTTTTCCGCAGCTTGGAGCAAACGTTGATGCCCCTCGTTTTATATAGACCTGCTGAAGAAATGCCGATAGGAACCTCCTATCAGCAACATTCGAATCTGTCTCAAGGTAATTATCAGTGTTGTGATGACGCTGCTTCGTATATAGAAAGTCTTTGTTTGTCTGCTGATTGGGTAATTCTGTTTTCCAAGAGCAAGCCGGCCGTCAAAGCCTGCAATTTTGTCTGCGTGCCCCTGCCTTTTTGGACGTCTGCGGAGAGGGTGAATCCGTGCAGCTTTACGAATCATGCCCAACACAAGCTCATATACAATGAATTGTCTTCTTTATATATGGATTCGATTGGAAATGATACGGAGAAAGAAACGAATTTTCTGAAATCGCGTTTTGGAGAAGTTCATGCCAAGACGGTCTTGGATTGCTGCTGTGGCGTAGGGCGTCATGCGTATCGGTTGGGGCAGTCCGGCTATGAGGTTACCGGCATCGATTTTTCGGAAGCGCAAATTGAAACGGCCAAAAGAATCCATGGGAACGATCATGTCCAATATATCGTGGCCGACGCGCGGAATTTCGATTTAGAAAAGAAAGACTACGACGGTGCCATGTGTATGTGGACGACGTACAATTACTTTTCAAAAGACGATGATATGAGAGCTGTTGTGGATCGACTGTGGTCTCATTTAAAAGAGGGAGGACTGCTGATTCTCGATTCGAAAAACATTCCGGCCTTGGAAAAAGTCCGCTGTTACTGCCGCACTACGAAGCGGCCGGAACTCGATTTAACTCTCCTTATTTATAAACGGATTTTAGGGGATATTCAAAATTCGCAGTATTTTTACTTTCTCGATGAAAAAGGGCAAAAACACTTCTATTTGGATGAAGAGTTTATCCGCTTTTATTATTTGCAGGAATTGCAAAAGCTGATGCAGGGCCGGTTTGAACTTGTCCGTGCCTTCGGTGATTTTGAAGGACACGGCTATGAACAGGAACACAGCGAGCGGTTGATTTCGGTATGGCGTGCCCTGCGATAGGAGTGATGCATTGATGAAACTGGTTATAGAAGGTATGGACGGAGTAGGGAAAAGTACGGTTGCTAAAAAAGTGGCTGCCTTTTATCACTTGAAATACGTAGACGGCCTACTTAAAACCTATTTTACCGATAAAGGGTTCAGTGAAGCCGAGTTGGCCGTTTTGGTAAGGGGAATAGAGAGTTTCTATGATTATGAAGACTCCTTGGTTCGGACATGGATTATGGGATTTGCCAATATTTTTAATCTGCTGAACTATGATGATGTCGTGATTGACCGCCACTGCCTGACCACTTTTTTCTATAATGGCGATGATCGGTCACGGCGGTTGTATACGATTATGCAGGAGATTTCAGGGAAACCGGATTTAATCATTATCCTCACCGGATCGCCGAAGGAGCGCCGCAGACGGATACAGCAGCGAAATGCAGACGACCGTGATCTGCAGCAGCCGGAGAAACTGGCTGACGGCAATCGATAATTTATAGCGGCAGCCGAAGAGTTAGCCGTTCCTTATCAGGTCGTAGAGACCGATGGACAAGATGAAGAGCAAGTCTTCCAGGCAGTTTGCAAGGTTATCGATGCCTGGCGATGCGGTAAGGAGGGATAGGTCGTGAAAGAACTGTGTTGGCTCTTAACCACGCAATGTAATCAGCACTGCGGTTATTGCAGTAAATTTACGGATGTCTCCATTATTACGGATACCTCATATCCGTCGATTATTGAGCAGTTGGGACGGTATGGCGCAAGGCAGCTGACCTTTGGCGGCGGCGAACCCTTTTTAACGAAATCGATCGATGATATCGTCCGGTTGGCGAAAGATAGGGGGATGCGGCTGAAAGTTGTTACTAATGGCGACTATCTTAAAGCCCATTCCGAGATTCTTCCCTTGTTGGATGAGATTACGATTTCACTTGATTCGGTAAATCCGATCATCAATGAACGGTTGGGACGGGGCCGATTTCACGATAGGCACGTTCGCGAACTGTTATCCTATCTTCAGGAAAATGGGATTTCTGCCAAGCTCAACATCAATACCGTCGCATCGAGGTATAACCTTTCTTATATACATGAAATGAAGTCCTTGGTGGAATCGGCGGGTATCACGTCTTGGAGGATTCTTCGCTTTTCCCCGCTAAGAGGACGGGCGGTTAAAAATAAAGACGATTTTGAAATTGGGAATCAGGAATTTAAGGAACTACAAGCGGATCTGATGAATCGATCGATGGATTGCAGGCTGCAATTCGTTGATCACGATGGGATGAGTCATAATTATTTGCTCATCGCTCCCGACGGCGGGGTATACGTATCCGAGAAGCTGAACGATATTAAGGTGGGAAATATCTTAACTGATGATTTAACGAGTTATTTTCTGTCATAACGAAAGAGATGGTAGGTATGAAGGAAGATAAAGTTTCACGAGTATTATCACTATATTCGCAATTAATGGAAGGCCGGATCATTAAGAAATCCGTAGCGGCCCAAAAATATGGCGTCAATGAACGCAGCATTCAACGTGATATTGAAGATATTCGAGCTTTTTGCCGCAACTGTATGGCCCTTGGCGACAGTATGCCCGGTGACTTGATATACGATTATATCGAAAAAGGGTATCGCTTGGACCGTAGGCAGGCACCGAAGCTGTCCAACAGCGAGGTCTTGGCTTTATGTAAGATTTTGCTCGACAGCCGGGCTTTTGTCAAAACGGAGATGGCGGATATGCTTCACAAGGTCATCGCCTGCTGTGTGCCCGAATCGAATCAGGCCTTGATTACAAAACTGGTCAATAATGAGACCTTTCATTATGTCGAACCGCGGCATCGGACGAGTTTTCTCGACACGATGTGGCAGCTTGGCGAGGCTATCCAGCAGCATCGCTACGTTACTGTTACCTATGGACGGATAAAGGATCGGAAAGTCGTCGAACGTCGATTAAAGCCGTTGGCTCTGCTTTTTTCGGAGTACTATTTTTATCTCATTGCCTTCATCGATGACAGTAACATCCAGAAAATCTATGAAGGAGCCCGTGATATGACGCCGACTATTTACCGCTTGGATCGGATCAAAAACTTGACGGTAGAAAAGGACGTTTTCCGAATTCCTTACAACCGGCGCTTCCAGGAAGGGGAGTTCCGCAAGCGCGTCCAGTTCATGTATGGGGGCCCCTTGCAGCGCGTGACTTTTACCTATACGGGCAGCGATATCGATGCCGTATTGGATCGCCTGCCGACGGCTAAGATCCTGAGCGAAGAAAACGGTACCTATCGGATTGAAGCTGAAGTATACGGCAAGGGTGTCGAGATGTGGCTCCACAGTCAGGGGAAATACGTCAACGATATTCAGATAAAAGAAATATGAAATCGGTGAATACAGTTTTAGGTAGACATTATATGTCTACCTAAAACTGTATAATATAATTAATAATTTATAAAATAAACTGTAATAAAATGTGCTTATTTTATAAATTATGGTATAATATATGCTATAAAATAGCGAATTATAAGGATGAGATATACGTCAAGTCAGTAGCGCTTTTAAAATAGAAAATATTGCATGGTATAAACTGTTTGAAAGTAATTACCATGTAAAAATATTATAGTTATCATGTAAACTAAATACTTTAAAAGGGAGGATCCGTATAGAAAATAGGCTTTTTATTGAAAAAATCATGACTTATTGTTCTAATTAGGCAGGAGGATTTCATATGCAATCTGTAGCAGAGCAGCTGGAGACGATCAAGAAGAACTTTGAAAAACAGAAGCAGGCCTTAGTGGCTCAAGGTGAAAAGGTATACATTGTAAATGCGGGAAATATGAATCATGGGAAAAGCAGCATGTTCAATTCACTACTGGATAAGGATGCCTTTAAAACGGAAGATATCCGGACGACGGTCACCTGTGATGAAGCGCCTTACCGGGACAACGTTGTTTTTGTGGATACGCCGGGTATCGGTGCCAGTGCAGCCGATGATGCGACGGCGTTAGAGGCGTATAAAAAAGCGAATCTGATTTTGTTTGTTCATAATCCTTCTGTAGGCGAACTGCATGCACCCGAAGTGGAGCAGATTAAAAAATTGATAAAACTGTTCCCTGAAAACACTGACTTTTGGAAGCGTTTTTGTCTGGTCATGACCTTCAAGGAAACGGATAAGGATCAGTCCTTGGATACGATTCAGCAGCATATTACGGATGGGATTTTCAAAGAATTCCAAGTTAAGGATTTTCCCGTTTTTCGTATTTCCAATACACGGTATCAAAAAGGACGGAGCGAAAATAAAAAGGTGTTGGTCGATAAGAGCGGAATCCCTGAATTGCGGTCCTATATTGACGGATGCCTTGAAGCTTTGAAAAAAGACAGTATGGCCTTGCAGGTACAGAGACTGACAAAATTAAAAGAAGAAACTTGCCGAGAAATCAATAATCTGAAAAATAATGTGGAACACCGAAAAAACACGAAACAAAACCATCTTGAGAAACAGGGACAATCTATTTTGACGACTATTGGGCTGTATGCCAAACAAGAGCGGGATTTCCAAGCAAAATCGAGAAGCATTTCTTCAAATTTGCGAGTAACTAGAAATGAACGCGACCAATTGAAACGGCGTTGGGAAAATGAAAAATGGTGATTTGATTCATTAATCGAATGTGAAGCGTGAAAGGAGAGTCATTATGTTTGTAGCTGCATTAGGTGTTGTTGGTGTTGTTGCTGCTGCGGCGGCACACAGTGATCACAGCCGATATAGTGATTATGGGGATTACAGCAAGTATGGCGATGCGTCTTTAAAAAATGAAATCCAGGCTAAAAGTGCCAAAATCGAGCAGTATGAAAAGGATCTTCAACGTGTAAAACAAGTGAGGACTGAGAATTTTGACGATTGTGTACGAGAAATCAAGGCAGAAAATGGCGGCCTGCTTCCCAGTGATTTTAATAGCCGGCGCGAATATTATAAGGAGAACTCAGAGGCTTTTAAAAGTGCCGTAAAGCGGAGAATGCAGGAAAAGCTTGAAAGTGAAATTTCTCGTGAACAGCAGGAGTTGAAGGATATCGATGCCTTATTAAATCAGATTAATAAGTCCATTTTGACGAAAAAGTAAGGAGAATCGCTGATGAATGAATCACTGGGCATGGCGAAGACGACGGAAGAATTGTTTTCCCAGCTTGATTTGATCGGTAAAAAACTAGAAAACTTTTCTTTGACCATTGATAAGAAGAGAGATGATGTATTTAACTTATTGAGACAGTTTGGTCAGGGGATTCAACAAGATTTTTCGGCTTCAGGCCAGGTGACGGATGGAAACGGCGTTGAGGCGGCTTTGCAATCGGCCCTTCTTCAAATCCAAAATTCTGTTAATCAGTGGGATGAGGCCATGAAGGTAAAGGCCAAGGGCGTCGACTTCATGAGCAAACATGAAAAATATTTGGTTGTCATGGTATTTGGTGCCGTTAAGTCTGGTAAAAGTTCGTTAGGAAATTTATTTGCCGGCAACGCTTTTCGCCAGGCATCTTTTGACAATGCCTACAAGCATCATGATAAGCCCATCTTTGAAACGGAGGAAAAAGGTAGGAACAGCGGGGCCATTGTCCGTGGTGACGGAGACGATGCCTTTGCCGTAGGCTATACCGATACGACTGGTGATATTCAATACTTTACCCTTTCGGGGCTGCGTTGGATCGATTCACCGGGGACCGGCGCTTTGAAGCAAGATGGGGATGCACGGTTGATGGAAGATATGGTTAAGGAGTATATCCCCTATGCGGATATCTGTATTTTCCTCATGAATTCCTCGGAACCGGGACTCCAATCAGATATGAAATACATGCAGTTTTTAGAAAAGCAGCGCCAGTCTGCCATTGTCGTCATCACCCATTCTGACGTTGTCGATGAGGACGAAGACGAAGAAGGTAATCTCGTCCGGTGCCTCGTCCCTAAATCTCCGGATCGGCGTAAACGGCAGGAAGATGATATTTGCAAGCGCCTTGGCGAAGAATATCCCACTCTTTCTTCGGAACAGTACCGCGCTCTGAGTATTTCGACCTTATTGGCTGAGCAGGCCATCCAGGAAGAGAATGAACAGAAATTTCATGACAGCCATATCGATCTTTTGATGAAGGCCATTTACGATAAGGTCGGGAATGACGTCATTCAGCTGAAAATAAATAAGCCTAAAATCAGTTTGAACACCTTTATTGAAGAAGTTATAAACGGCTCCGGAGCCGATGCTGTGAGTATTCATGGATTGATTGAGGAAATGGATCGCGTCACCAATGAAATAAGAAGGTATCAACAGGGCATCGATCAAAGCGTAGATACCATTTTGCGGAAAGTCAAACAGGATGTACGCAACCAGATTCAGAATCTGTCCAGCACGTGGTCGGCGCAGATCGACCAACAGGGCGGTGAAATTTCACAGTCAGAAATTCTGCGGCGCGTGTCTTCTCTAATTCATGATTCTTTAAATAAGAACATAAATAAGCACATCGGCCATATCATAAAAAACTATAAGCAGCAGCAACTGGACCGCGTAGAGATGAATATCAATATAGGGACGATTCGTAAGAAAACGAAAGTCATTGAAACGCCGTACGAAGAAGTCTATTATGTTGAACGCGATCCTTCGGGCATTATAGAACACGTTTGTCATTTCTTTGGAAAGACATACTTACGGCGTGTTACGGAACATCGGGTATTGTCGAGGCAAATCGATATCGGAAATAATGCCATGGAAGTTTTGGATGCAGCCTGGCCGAATATTTCGAAGTCTTTAGAACAACGCGTCCGTAATGCCTTGGGGCGTGTACGCGATACTTACTTTGAACCGCAGCAACTTTATATCGATAGAGTGCGGAAGGGCCTTTTTGACTTAGAAAAAGGGCTTCTCGAATTAAAATATAAGGAATAGGTGACGTCTGTTGCAGGTAATTGTAAAAGTTACGACGGCTTGTAATTTGAACTGCACATATTGTAGTGAAGGGGATAAGCCCGTCCAATACATGGAAAAAGAAATCATAAAAAAGATGATTGATGATCTTCCGGCCTTAGCTGAGAAGGAGCATACGAAAAAAATCGATCTCCTTTGGCATGGCGGCGAGCCGTTAATGATGCCCAAGGAGATTCTCACTGAGGCTATGGACTATGCGCAACAGCAGTTGCAGGGCTATGAACTGCGGTTCCTGGTTCAGACCAATGGAACGCTGGTTACGCCGGAATGGGTCGATATTTTCAAAAAATACGGTGTTGAAGTCGGTGTGTCTATTGACGGCTATCGGGAACTTCATGACGAAAACCGCCGTAAAAAAGATGGGACCTCTTCTTATGATGACGTCGTCAGCCATATCCATGACTTACAGCAGGCGGGCATCCCCGTAGGAACCTTAATGGTGTTGAATACCGAAAAAGATATCGATGTTGATTGTCTGTATGACTGCATTCAAGACATTGGGACCAGCATCAAGATCCATCCGGTCATTCCTTGCGGCCGGGCCAAAGGAGATCCTCGAAGTGAGGAAATTGCCAAGAAATATGTAACTCTATTGAAAGAACTGTTTGTAAAGTCTATGGACGATGAAAACCCCGTGACCATCAATCCACTGGAAGAGTTGATTAACGCCTTACTGGGAGTCCGGACTGTGGGTGAATGTTCCTTTGCCGGGACTTGCTGTCGGGGACTGCTTTGTATCTACCCTGACGGCGGTGTCGGTTATTGCGGCCGCGATGGTGTGCATGCAGACTTTCTCTTTGGACATATTCAGGATCAGTCGTTGGTTGAATTGTACAGTGGTGAGAAGGCTGCATACATTCGTCAACGCCAAGCCTATCTGCAGCAGCATGACTGTAAAGACTGTGACGATTGGGACTTTTGTCATGGCGGATGCAGCTTTGAAGCCATCAATATGTTTCAAACGATGTATCACGCCTACCCGAACTGTAAAGAGCGGCGAGAACTGATCGAATATTTGCGTACGACAGGCATGGTTCTGCTGCGCGACAACTTAATCAAACAGAAGCGAAAACGGCGCAGTCATATTAAACAGCACCGACAATTGTTAGAGGAGCTGAGTCATGAGAAATAATGATGTCATTTTTTTTAATCTCCATAGACGGTATACCAATGCGGCTCCCCAATTTGGTGGTTTTATAGGAACCTTTATTTTAGCGGCTGTCATGAAGCAGAACGGCTATGAGGCCCAAGGCTTTGCCGGCACGGTCATGGAAGGCAAGCGTCTTATCGATGAAGCTTGTCAAGCACATAAGGCATCGGTCATCGGTTTGTATTGCGACTATGAAAATGTGACTGAAAACATACAGCTATGCCGGTATATCAAAAAGACGTACGGCCTCCCCGTTATGGTAGGCGGCCCTCAGGCGACGGCCTTAGGGAAAAAATTTTTGGATGATTCAGGCTGTGACGTCGTTTCTCGTTACGAAGGCGAACTTACCGTTCCGGAACTCCTCGATTACTTTTTAGACGGCGTCGGCTCTTTGGATACAATCAAGGGCATTATGTATAAAAAGGGCGATGTGGTTATTGTCAATCCCGAACAGGATTTGGTAGAAAATTTGGACGCCTTGCCTTTTATTGACGATGACTGCTATCTTACGGGAAGAAGACAATATAATCAATTAAGTATTATGACGGGGCGGGGCTGCCCCTTCCACTGCGCTTTTTGTCATGAAGGGCACCATACTAAAAAAGTGCGCTTTCGTTCCGTGGACAATGTCATTGAAGAAATTGAAGTCTTTCTAAAGCAGCGGCCTGAAGAACACTGTTATATTTTGTTTACGGACGATACCTTTACCTTGATTCCCAAACGAGTGAAGGAATTGTGTGAGCGCTTAAAAACTTTAAGGGAGACCTACTCCTTTGACTGGTTTTGCGAAGGACATGTCCATACTCTTCATGTGCATCCGGAAATGATTTCCTATATTGCAGAAGCCGGTGCCAGACGCATTCAACTCGGCATCGAAGCCGGGACCCAGGAGGTGTTGGATGCCTACCGAAAGGGTTCAACTCTCGATGAAATCCGCGACGTCGTAGTCCGCTGCCGTGATGCCGGAATCGAGCAAATCTACAGCAATATCATTCTAGGCGGAGCGTTTTTTACTCACGACGTTTATGAAAAAAATTTGCAGTTCACGAAAGAACTGATCCGGTTAGGGCAGGGCTGCGTAGAAATCGGTGTCGTATCTTACTGGCCGTTGGCGGAGACGGCTATAACCAACCATCCGGAAAATTATGATTTGAAGATTGTAGACAAGGACTTTATCACGTCTGTTGGGGACTTTCCCCAAACGGAAACCGATGGAATCAATCGCTGGGATATCGTCGCCATGATGCAGCACATGGAAGCTGAAATCAAGCGATTAATGCTGGACATGCTGTATCAGGATGAGGTCCCTGTAGAGCGGGTCGTTTCATGGGTGAAAAAATCTAAATATGACAGTCATTGTGGGATGTGGCTCATTTATTTAACTGCTGAGCCGGACTTATATGCCTATTACGAAATGTTAGCGAGCGGCGAAGGGAGACAGTCGAAAAATCTTGCCGTTCCCTTTTGGGAGGCCCATCCCATGCGCGTTGTTACCTTGTACCGTCATATACAAAAAACGGCGGCGGGGTATACCTTCTTTAACTGCTCTTTATCAGAGTTTGAGATGCAGGTGTTGATTTATTCGACAGGGAAGTTATCTGTGCGAGAAATCATGGAACATGTCGATGCCGATGATGCTGAGAAAAAAGATGCCGTCATCGCTGCCTTGAAAAAGATGGAAAAGCATAAGGTACTGGTTTTCTGTGAAATATAGGGAGGGCTTTTTATGCAGGATAATATCTTGGTCAACTATCGGGAAGACGTTCAAAAGTGTGTCGATTCGTTCTGCGCGTTGGCAGAAAAGCACGCCGAACCTGAGTCGAAGACGGCCGATATGGCACGGGAATTGAAAGACTTTTGTGAGGATAAGCTCAAAGATTTTAAGCCCCGCATTATGGTCTATGGAATTTATAATGCCGGCAAAAGCAGTATCATCAATGAACTGATTCGAGAAGACAAGGCGAAGGTTCAGGATGTTCCGACGACGGATCGGATTGATTCCTATGAATGGAACGGCTATGTCATCGATGATACCCCCGGTGTCGGAGCTCCCATAAAACATGAAGAAGTGACGCAGGAGCACCTTAAACGAGCCGATATCGTTCTCTTTGTCATCAGTACGACAGGATCGAATGAACTGGAACAGAACTATAGACGGATGAAATCGATTGTCGACGCTGGGAAAAAGTTGATTATCGTTTTGAATGATAAGGCCAGTCAATTAGAGGCAAATGATGAAGCAATCCAATTGATCAAGATGAAAGTCATTCAGAATATGGAACAGGTAGGCATTGCCAAAGCGAAGGACTCGTACCATTTTGTCGTCGTCAATGCCATCCGTGCTCGTAAAGGGCGCCTTGAGCAGAAGGAAACCTTTTGGAATAAGTCTCATATGGCTGAACTGGAACAGGTTATGCTGACTGAATTGAAAGAGTCCGGTGGTTTTGATGTTCTGCAGCGGACCGTTTTGGGAATCGAAAACCATATGAGACACATCATGTCTTCTTTAGAACAAACAGAAGGTGAACATAAAGTTGAATTTTTTAATGATCTTTTGGAGGACCTTCGCGATCAAGAAAAAAGCATAAAGGAGAGCCTGAATCGGGAGATTACCTTCGGAACGCAGTCCTTAGCTAATAACTTACCTGAATTGATTTGGAGTCAAAGCCGGCAGGGAGAAAAAGATGTCGATGAAGCGTCAATCCATAAATTAGTCAAGGAACATGAAGAACGGTTAATCGACCATATTGACAAGTCCTTGTCATCTCAGTTTGAATCCGTGTGCCAAAATTTATCGGATATGGTGAAGCAGCAGTTGGTTGAAGCATCATTAGCCGATTCACAGCCGGGAAATCGCATTGAAATGGATACTGCCGGGGCGATACAGACCGAGGTCCTTAAAGACGTATTGGGGCAGGTTCGCGAACGCTGCCAAGCCTGTGCTGATCTCAGTTCAGTCGAATCAAGTTCCGCATCCGGTTTGAATGTTGGGGCTGAAGCGTTAAGAGGCATGGCCGATGGTGAGCTCTTGAAAGCGGTTGGCGGTAAAGTAGGAAAAGAACTTTTGAAGACGGGACTTGGTAAAACTCTTAGTAAATCCGTATTGGGAAAATTTCTGCTGCCCGTTGTTCCGAACATCCCGATTGTCACGATCATTACGGTACTCAGTGTCGTGAAGAGCCTTCTTGGGGGGGATGGGGATGCAAAACGGAAGCAGCAAGAAGCTGAAGCGAGAAATGAACGGATGCGTCAACTGGCTGAAGCGCGACAGCAGGCTCATGAACAATTACGGCAGAATTTCCGATACTTTGCAGATGATTTAAGAAATAAATTGTTAGGGCCGGTATTTTCTAACATTGAAATTAAAATGCGTGCTTTGAAACAGCCGATTACTTCGGAAATTCAGAAATTGAAGGCTGATAAACGGAATTTGGCAGACGATCTTGAAAAAATGCACCTGTTATTAAATGATTGTGAACAATTACGATATGAAATTACGAGGAATGAGCAAATCGGATAGGGCGTGATGCGTTGTGAAAAAGGATAAGGTTTCACGTGTATTAGCGTTATATTCACAGTTACTGGCCGGTCGGACGGTACAGAAGTCAGAAACAGCGCAGTACTATGGGGTCAATGAGCGCAGCATTCAACGCGATATTGAGGATATCCGCTCGTTTTGCCGTGACGGAATGGCCCTGCGCGACGGCGTCGTTTGCGATGTCGTCTATGACACCACGGAGAAAGGCTATCGGATGGAAGGCGGGCAATTGCCGAAGTTATCCAATAGTGAAGTCCTGTCTTTATGCAAGATTCTGCTCGATAGTCGGGCTTTCGTCAAGACGGAGATGGCGGACATACTGCACAAGGTCATCGCCTGCTGTGTGCCCGAATCGAATCAGGCCTTGATTACAAAACTGGTCAATAATGAGACCTTTCATTATGTCGAACCGCGGCATCGGACGAGTTTTCTCGACACGATGTGGCAGCTTGGCGAGGCTATCCAGCAGCATCGCTACGTTACTGTTACCTATGGACGGATAAAGGATCGGAAAGTCGTCGAACGTCGATTAAAGCCGTTGGCTCTGCTTTTTTCGGAGTACTATTTTTATCTCATTGCCTTCATCGATGACAGTAACATCCAGAAAATCTATGAAGGAGCCCGTGATATGACGCCGACTATTTACCGCTTGGATCGGATCAAAAACTTGACGGTAGAAAAGGACGTTTTCCGAATTCCTTACAACCGGCGCTTCCAGGAAGGGGAGTTCCGCAAGCGCGTCCAGTTCATGTATGGGGGCCCCTTGCAGCGCGTGACTTTTACCTATACGGGCAGCGATATCGATGCCGTATTGGATCGCCTGCCGACGGCTAAGATCCTGAGCGAAGAAAACGGTACCTATCGGATTGAAGCGGAAGTCTACGGCAAGGGTGTCGAGATGTGGCTCCACAGTCAGGGGAAAAATGTCAGTGATGTTCAGATAAAAGAAATATGACATTGGTGACGGTGTGAGAAAGATTTTTGGATACAGAAGAGATTGTTCATCGACATGGACAATCTCTTTTGGTTTTTACCGAACCTTGTTATAATAAAATAAAGCGCTCATTTCTGCCGATGGCAGCAGAAGTTGTTTCGGATTCGTTATATTTTGGAAAGCAGGTGTCGCCGTGCTCTTATTTTCAACTATCTTACAAATAAATAAGAAGATGACTAAAGAGGCGTTTATTCGCTTGGTCGTCGAGTGGAATCAAAAAAGCAACTACCCGGAAAATATTATTCCCAATCTGGTATGGGATGGTCAGTACAATACGTCTTATGGAACGGAATCGCTGCTTCTCGACATAAAAGAATACCCTAAGGAGCATATTGTCGCTGTCCGTTACGAAAAGCGCGACAAAGAAGGCGTCATTTGGGATTCTGACTATATCATGAATTTTAAGGATATGAAGATGTCCATTCGCTTAGATCGGAGTTATCTGGAAGAAGCGCTGAAGGTCGACCCGGAATTTTCGACGCCCCACTTCATTTCCATGCTCATTGAGGGCGGTTATTTAAAAGCCGATAACGGCTTAGAGGTACGGCGGACGCCGATTATCATCGATGAGGATAATCTCGATATAGCTGTCGATATCATGACCGGGAAGCGTCGGACTCGTCTGCCTGTCGTCTTCGTTTCTAAGACGTCGGACAATGAAGATCCCATTGATGTAAAGGCCTTGGCGGGACGACTAAAGGGAGCAGCCCACGTCTTGGTCCAAGGCGATTATGGGACGGAAGCCGCCCTTCAGGAACGCAGCGGTGATGAGAAATTAGGTAATGGCGGTATCGATATTTATTTCCCGAATCCTGCCGTCGGCCATAAACGATATATCTATCGCCGCAATCCGGACTATGACACTCAGATGACGGAAAAGATTATTGAAAGGGTCATCCAGTACAGCAATGCCAAACGGGTGTCGCCACTTTATGTCTGGGCCGGTGTCACCGGTGCCATTTATGAGAATCAATATCTGAAGTCCAAGGAGGCCTATGCGGCAGCCGACAAGGAACGCCATGAGGCTCTGTATAAACTCCTTGCCTTACAAGGCCGGTATAAAGAAAATGAAAAATCCATGCGTGACAAGGCCTATGCTGAAGCTAAACTAGAAGCCGATCAGCTGTTAGAGAGTTTTGACGAGGAGAATCGCAAGTTGCGGGAGGACAATGAACGCCTGCGCTGCGAAAACGTACAACTGGCCTATGAAAACCAGGTCCTGCGTTCAAAACTTGATTCTCAGTCGAGGGTTCCTGTCCTGCTCATGGGGGATGAAGATGACTTCTATGCCGGCGAAATAAAGGATCTGCTGTTAAAAACCTTGGAGGCCAGTTTAAACAACCTTTTGGCAACTGGTACGCGTCGATACGATGTGGTGAAAGACATCATTGAGTCCAATGACTATCAGCGGAGTAGTGAAAAAAGAGCTGCTGAGGTGAAACAGATGCTCAATAATTATAAAGGAATGACCTCTAAAGTGCAGCGAGGCTTTGAAGAGCTGGGCTTTCAAATTCAGCATGACGGGGGACACTACAAGACGATTTACTATGGCGATGACCGCTACATCATCGTTCATGCGGCGACGCCCAGTGACGGACGGGCCGGGAAAAACAATGCGTCTGATGTCATCAAAAAGGTATTTTGATTCACGTTTCCGATAAGAAAATGGCTAACTTGAGCCGTTGAAAGGAGGAAGATTTGTAATAATCGGTTATTCCATGGTATAATTAAATGCTATAAATTTATGTACGGGAGGTATATGAATGGCTACAGGTCAGGAAAAGATTGACCAGCTCCGGGAAAAGCTCGCAAAAGTCGAGCTCGGCGGCGGTCAGAAGCGAATCGATTCGCAGCATAAAAAAGGAAAGTTGACGGCCCGCGAACGGCTGGCCAAGCTGTTTGATGAAGGCAGCTTTACGGAAATGGGGCAGTTTATCCATCATCGCGGTACCCATTTCGGCATGCAGGAAAAGGAAATTCCCGGTGACGGCGTCGTTACCGGTTATGGTACGGTGCGGGGCCGGTTGGTCTTTGCCTATGCCGAAGATTTTACCGTTGAAGGCGGCTCTCTCGGCGAAATGCACGCTCACAAGATTGCCCAGATGCAGGAAATGGCCCTCAAGATGGGTGCGCCTGTCATCGGCATCAACGATTCCGGCGGCGCCCGCATTCAAGAAGGTATCGATGCCTTGTCGGGCTTTGGCCGCATTTTTATGAACAACACATCGGCGTCCGGCGTCATTCCCCAGTTGGCCGTCATCATGGGCCCTTGTGCCGGCGGGGCCGTCTACAGCCCGGCCTTGATGGACTTCGTCTTCATGGTCAAGAATACGTCCAATATGTTCCTCACCGGCCCGGCCGTTATCAAATCGGTTACGGCCGAAGAAGTAACGGCAGAAGAACTGGGGGGCGCCATGACGCACAACTCCATTTCCGGCGTCGCTCACTTTGCCTGTGAAAGCGAAGACGACTGCTTTGAAAAGATCAAGGCTCTCCTCGACTTCCTTCCCAGCAATAACATGGAAGAAGCCCCGGTCGTCGATTCCAACGATGATCCGAATCGCGAAGACGAAAGCCTCAATTCGGTCATTCCTGACGACAACAATGTACCCTATGATATGCTGGACATCATCCGTTCCTGTGTCGACGACGGATACGTTTTCCAGGTCCTTGAAAATTATGCTTTGAATATCATTACCTGCTTTGCTCGCTTCGACGGTCAGACTGTCGGCATCATCGCCAACCAGCCGAAGTTCTTGGCAGGCTGCCTCGATATCAATGCGTCGGACAAGGCCGCCCGCTTTATCCGCTTCTGCGACAGCTTCAACATTCCTGTCGTCACCTTCGTCGACGTACCGGGATTTTTGCCGGGTACCAACCAGGAATACGGCGGCATCATCCGCCACGGTGCTAAAATGCTTTACGCCTACTGTGAAGCGACGGTGCCCAAGATTACTGTCGTTACCCGCAAAGCTTATGGCGGTGCCTATATTGCCATGTGCTGCCGTCAGCTCGGTGCCGACATGGTCATGGCTTGGCCGTCGGCCGAAATCGCCGTCATGGGGCCTGACGGTGCCGTCAACATCATCTTTAAAAACGATCCGGACAAAGAGCAGAGAAAGCAAGAATATATCGACGAATTCTTGTCGCCTTATAAGGCTGCTGAACACGGCCAGATCGACTGCATCATTGAACCGAAGGAAACGCGGCCGCGCATCATCAGTGCTTTGGCCATGCTCTATAGCAAGCGTGAAGAACGGCCGGCCAAGAAACACGGCAACATGCCGTTATAAGGGGGTGGCCGTATGTTAGAAATCCTGTTTGCGGCGATCGGTGTCTTAATCATCCTAATCTTGGTGCTGAGCCGATACTACGATACACGCTTCCGGGCTTTAGAAAGAAAGATGGAAGACATGACTGCTTTTCAACAGAGTGTCAAAGATCTTTCTGAAGCCGTCTATGATTTAAAATCCGCTGAAAAGAAGGAAACAAAGACACAGCCTGTCTCTGAGACTAAAGACACTGCCAATTCCATCGTTCCCGTTGGCCAGCGTCAGCCGGCTGTTGTCGAAGCCCGTCCGCTGGCAACGGTGCCTGAAAGTCGAGAAATCTCTGATTCCGACGAACTCTCTGACGACGTCGTCGCCGTCATCATGGCAGCCGTTGCGGCTTACGGATATTCGCCGGCAGGGATTCGCTCGATCCGGCTTTCGCATCGCGGATATAAACGCCATCGGGAAAATTGGGCTATGGCAGCCCGCCTGGGTGGTATGAAACGTTAAGGAAAAAGTCTTTGAATCCAGGAGGATATCGATATGAAAAAGTTTAAGATTACAGTCAATGGCAAAGCATACGAAGTTGAAGTAGAAGAAGTAGGCGGCTCAGCTCCGGCAGCCCCGGCAGCACCTGTACAATCGGCTCCGGTAGCTCCGGCAGCTCCTGTGGCACCGGCACCGACTCCGGCAGCACCGGTACAGTCTCCGGCCCCGGCCGTAGGCGGCCCCATCCCCGAAGGTGCCATTACCGTAAAAGCCCCGATGCCGGGCAAGATTTCGGCCCTCAAAGTCGAAGAAGGAACGGATGTCAAACGCGGCGACGTCCTCCTCGTATTGGAAGCCATGAAGATGCAGAACGACATTACGGCAACGGCTGACGGCAAGCTTCATGAAATGCGCGTCAAAGTAGGGGACAATGTCAAAACCGGTGACGTCTTGGCCGTCATCATGGCTTAAGGAACACCAGATTGACAAACGAATTATGATACAAAAGAGGTCCGCCGGCTTTTTGCTGGCGAACCTCTTTTTGGGGTTTATGCGTTTTATTTAGCAGCGGCCTTTTTGGCTTCTGCTTTGGCTAAGAAGGGAGCCGATTCGATGATGAAGCGTTCGTGGGTGGCTTCGCCGACGAGGCCGGCGTCGTCATGGGCTTCAATCTTAAAGGTCAGTTTTTTGCGGTCCTGTTCGATCAGCGTTGCCTTGGCCGTAACGGTCAGGCCAATCGGCGTGGCAGCGACGTGTTTGACGTTCATGGCGATGCCGACGGTGTTATACCCTTCCGGGAGCTGGGGATCGCAAGCGTTGATGGCTGCGTTTTCCATGAGAGCTACTAAGGCCGGGGTAGCATAGACCGGCGATTTGCCGCTGCCAAGTTTAATGGCCGTATTATCTTCCGTGCATTTTTCAGAAACTTCAGCTGCTGAGTTTTTTTTGATATCAAATTCCATCTTTCATAACCTCCTTGATGTAGGTAAGAATATGCCTGAATCGTATCGATAAAGGTAATTTACATAACCATATCATATCACATTTTATTCTTTTTTGACAGCAAACTGTTTGATTAAATAGGGGCAGGTCCGGGACTGTCATCAATCAGAACGGGTATTTTGACAGAAAAAGCGCCATAGGATACAATAAAACTATATTTTTCAGAGGAATGGGGAGTGACATAATGAAACTGAAAGGAATATGTCTGATTGCAGCAGCGGTCCTGTCTATCGGGACGGCGTCGATGGCGAAAGACAAGGGCACCTTGACGAAGTTTCCCAATTGGGGCGTCATTACCGTGCCAAGCGATATATACATGCAGAAGGGGACTCAGCCCATGCTGACGGCAGCCGATGCCGGCAATGACGTGACGGCCTTGTTTGAAAAGATTTTTCCCATCCAGGCGGAAACTTATCAGGTCGTAAAGAAGGATGATGCCGATTTTCAGTATGCATACTTGATGCATTATACGGCAAGTCTCTGGGATGTCCGGGCAGCTGTTTACGGGGAAAACCGGGAAAATGCTTACTTGCGCGATATCGGCGGCCGTCCTGATCCGAAGACCTTGATGGACCGGCTCAACCAAAATATGGCCAGCCGTCTGCCCAATGGTTTTCGCCTGGCGGCACCGGTTACGGCTAAAAAGTATAAGGGCCGAGTCTTTTATGAATGGACCGTTGAAAAATCGCTGGTTATTAACAGCAACGCCTTTACGGAAACAATCCACGGTCTTGCCTGGCAGCACGGCGATACGATGGAAATTGCCGTCATCTTAGGCAATGTCGCTAAATCCGGTGACGACGATATCATCAGTACCGTGACCGACATGCTGAAAGACGCCAATAAGATGCCGAAAAAATAAGGATGACTTAGAGAATAAAAATGCCTTGCATGAGTGAAAAAATTGCATCATGCAAGGCTCTTTTCGATTTATAAGGTTTTCATCAAGTGTTCGAGATGGGCTGTGAGCTTCATGTTTTCTTCGTAGTCGATGGGGCAGTCGATGATGACCGGTTTATCCTGCTGGAAGGCCTTTCTCAAGGTCGGCAGGAGGTCTTCGGTCTTTTCGATGCGGTAGCCGATGGCGTGGAAGCTTTCGGCCAGTTTTACGAAGTCCGGATTGGTGAAGTCGACACATTCGTGATGGCCGTACTGCATGTCCTGTTTCCATTTGATGAGGCCGTAGCTGCTGTCATTGAAGATGAGGGTGACGAAGTTCGTTCCCAAGCGGTAAGCCGTTTCGAATTCCTGGACGTTCATCAAGAAGCCGGCGTCGCCGGTGATGGCCAGCACTTTTTTATCGGGGTGGACGAGTTTGGCTGAAATGGCGCCGGGGACGGCGATGCCCATGGTGGCGAAGCCGTTGGAAATGAGGCAGGTATTCGGTTCATAGCAGTTGTAGTGGCGGGCAATCCAAACCTTGTTGGCACCGACGTCGGAGATGACGATGTCGTCTTTATCCATGATCTTGCGGCAGTCGATGAGGGCTTTTTGCGGCTTGACCGGGAAGGACAGGTCTTCCGCATAGCTTTCGTGTTCGGCGACCATTTTCTGACGGATGTCGAGGAAGGCTCGCGGTTCCGGCAGGCGGGCGGCCTTTTCCATGATGCGTTCCAGGGAATCAGGGATGTTGCCGACGACTTCGACCTGGGGCTGGTATTTTTTATTGATATCAGCCGGCATGGTGTCGATGTGGATGATGTCGGCGTTGGTCAGATGCCATTTGGCCGGGGCGTATTCGATGATGTCGTAGCCGACGGCGATGACCAGGCTGGCCTTTTCGAGGATTTTCGTTTGATAGTCATCCATGGGAATGCCGACGGTCCACATGGAATATTTGTTGTCAAAGGGAATGGCCCCTTTTGCCATCATGGTGTTGATGACCGGCAGTTTGAGTTTTTCGGCAAAGGCCGTCAGCTGTTTGGCGGCATGACTGCGGATGACGCCGCTGCCGGCCAGGATGACCGGATTCTTGGCGTAGGAAATCATAGAAGCCGCCATTTTAATCTGCGATTCTAAGGCCGTTTCCGGCTGGATCGTCTTGTGCTGAAGCGGTTTTTCATCGTCTTCGATGGGCATTTCGCTGATGTTGACCGGAAGGTCGATGAAGGTGGCACCCGGTTTTTCACGTTCGGCATATTTAAAGGCCAAGCGGGTGATTTCGGCCATCGTATCGGGGCGGACGACGGTATAGGACCGGCGGGTGATGGGTTCGAACATCGCTCTGAGGTCGAGGTATTGGTGGGCCGTGATGTGCATCTTGTCGGTCCCGACCTGGCCGGAGATGGCGACGACAGGGGCTCCGTCACAGTCGGCATCGGCGACGCCGGTGATGAGATTGGTAGCTCCGGGCCCGAGGGTTGCCATGCAGACGCCGGCTTTACCCGTCAGTCTGCCGTAGACATCGGCCATGAAGGCCGCGCCCTGTTCATGACGGACGGTGATGAATTCAATCTTTGAATGCTCCAAGGCATTGATGATGGCTAAGTTTTCTTCACCGGGAATACCGAAAATATAATGGACGCCTTCTTCTTCCAGGCATTCGATGAGAAACTCTGCCGTATTGCGCATCTTTTTTTGTACCATTCCGAGAACACTCCTTTAAAGGTAATGGATAAATTAAAATTGCTGTTGTAACCTGTATTATAATATGGGACAGAACCTTTTTCAATGACTTCCTTGTATTATCAGGATGTACAATTCAAGGCGGCTGGAATTGGTCGTATCGAAACAGCCATTCAAAAGGCCCGTCATGAATCCTTTATGACGGTTGTTTTCCCGGGATTCGATTGGAAAGGATAGAAGATTAGGATGAATATATTGATCAGCAGTTGTCTCTTAGGACAGTATTGCCGCTATGATGGAAAGACCAAGACCTACGATGTGATAAGGCCTTTATTGGGCCGTGACGACCTTCATTTCATTCCCATCTGTCCGGAACAGGCCGGCGGCCTTGCGACGCCGAGACCACCTGCTGAACGGTGCAGAGAACGGGTGGTAACGGAAGCCGGTCTCGATGTGACCGAGGCCTATGAACGAGGGGCAGCGGCGGCTCTCTATCTGGCCCGCCTCTTTCACTGCACGAAGGCAATTTTAAAGGCCAAGAGCCCGTCCTGCGGCTGCGGCCTCATTTACGACGGGACCTTTACCCGGACCCTTACTGAGGGTGACGGCGTGACGGCCGCCCTCTTAAAAGCCGAAGGCATTGAGGTTTTTAGCGAAGGGGACCCTTTAGAATACTTGCTTTTATAACGTCGGTTTGCTACAATATACGAGTACGCAAGTGAGGAGGTTTCAGGGTGAATACGTTTTTGCATGAAGTTTGTGAATGGCTTTATTCTATTGTCATCGCCTTGGCCATTGCTATGGTCATCCATATTTTCTTCTTCCAGCCGACCCGCGTTTCCGGCGAGTCTATGATGCCGACCCTTAAAAATGGGGAGTACCTCATTGTTTCTAAGTGGAGTCACGTCATGGGAGAGGTCCCTAATTATGGAGATATCGTCATCATTGACAGCCGAGTCCAGTATCCGCGCACTTGGAAAGATGATGTCGCTGAACCGATGAACAACTACTTGGCGTTCTTTGACCACGATTTACAGACGAAAAATGTTTGGGTCAAACGAGTTATCGGCCGACCCGGTGATACGCTGGCTTTCCACGACGGAAAGGTTTGGCGCAATGGGGAACCTTTGGATGAACCCTATATCAACGGTCCTATGGAATACAGCAGTCGGGAAGAAGTTAAAGTCCCGGAAGGCTACGTATTCTGCATGGGTGATAACCGAAACCACAGCAGTGACAGCCGTTTTATCGGTCCTGTTCCTATCGATCACGTGTTGGGCCGCGTTATTTGGTAACCGGTCTTTACGACAACTCTATACGACAGTTCGCAATCCATCCTGTCGTTAAACAAAACTAGGACGCATTATCATCATTGGTGCAGTGCAGACGGGATTGTTTCGACAGCCCCGTCTTTTTTTATTTGTTAGAAAGGTGTAATATACAATGTATAACTTTGTTCTCAATACCCGGCGGATGACCTTTTCTGCTTTGGTCATCGCCATTTATATCGCCGTCTTGTATGTAACCCAGGGCATTTCCTTCGGTCCTTACCAAATCCGGATCGCAACGGCTCTCTACGGACTGGCATTTCTCTATCCTTTTTTAGTCGTGCCTTTGGGCATTGCTAATTTTATCGCCAACTTTCTCTTTGGCGGACTGGGCCTTATCGATATGGTCGGCGGTTGTGCCGTCGGCATGATAACGACCTGGCTCATCGTTCAGATTCGGCAGCGTCAGGGGAATCCCTGGCTGGCAGCCCTTCCTATCTGGTGGGTGCCGGCTCTTTTGGTCAGCCTGTGGCTGTCGTACTTATTGAACCTGCCTTATACGGTACTGGTCAGCAGTTTGGCTGTCGGTCAGCTGCCGCCGGCTATTTGCGGCGTCCTGCTCATTCAGGCGCTTCGTCATCACTACGTCTTAGAAAAGGGGTTATAATATGAGTCGAGATCATGAAGACCTTCAGGGCATTACCTTCCTTGGCAATCAGCACACGACCTATCCGACAGACTACAATCCGGACCTTTTGGAAACCTTCATCAACAAACATCCCGACCGGGACTACTTCGTCAAGTTTAACTGCCCGGAATTCACCAGCCTCTGTCCCATGACCGGTCAGCCGGACTATGCTACGATTTATATTTCCTACGTCCCCGATGAACGGATGGTCGAAAGCAAGGCTTTGAAACTCTACCTGTTCAGCTTCCGCAACCATGGAGACTTCCACGAAGACTGCGTCAACATCATCATGGACGACCTCATCGATGCCATGGATCCGAAGTATATCGAAGTCTGGGGGAAATTCCTGCCTCGCGGCGGCATCAGCATTGACCCCTACTGCAATTACGGCCGTCCCGGTACGCCTTGGGAAGACGTTGCCTGGCAGCGTCTGTCCCAACATGACATATATCCCGAAAAAGTGGATAATCGGTGAAACTTCTTACCTTTTACAGATAATCCATGGTATAATAAAGTATAAATCATAGGAGTGAGGAGTGTTATCTGTGAAATTGAAAAAAGTGCTTTTGGCCCTCGGTTTTTCCCTGGCCTTGTCGGCCTCGGTCTTTGCGGCCGACAATATGTGGCAGTATAATCAGTATACATCGATTGACATGAATTCGGCGAAACTCTACTACGATATGGGCCGCCAGGTTCTGTCCTTCAATACTGTGGAAAAATCCGGCGATACGACGGATTACTGTACCTATGTATACAACATCGATGATCAGACGATTCAGCTGAAGAAGATGATTACTCAGACTAAGAAGCATAAGTATAAGAGCAGTTTCTATCCCGAAGCGATCAAAGACGGTAACGCTGTTATCAAAGCCAGAGCCCGTATGGCCACGGACGTGTTGGAAAAGGTCATGGAAAAGCAGAATGCTAAAAAGTAAGCCCTTGGCGGCGAACGGGCTGCCGAAGTGTGCCTCATCTGCCTTACGTTCTTTCCGCGTATAGTCGGAAGAGCTGGGTTTCCGGTGCTGTCGGCAAGGGAGCGCAATCAAAAAGGGACTGCTGCATGGAGCGGTTTTCTTCATGCAGCAGTCCCTCTTTTGTTATTTCCCTTTGACGCAGATGCTGAGCCATTTCGGAAGCTTGTGCTCGACGACGACCCAGGAATAGGCCGACGCACAGGCGACGACGATGATGTAAATGGCGATGATATGAATGGCTCGCAGGTAAATATGCAGGTGGGCCGCAAGGCCCGTGCAGAGGCTGAGAAAAACAGGATGGACCAGATAGATGGGGTAGGAATAGTCTCCTAACCGGGAGAAGAACTGATGGACGGCGTGCGGTACAGGCCGGCATTCCCACCAGTAGAGGAGAAAGAGCATCGTCGACAGGGTATAAACCATGCCGATGGGGCTGAGCTGGTGAATGGTGAAGACTGCCGATAAGGGGTCATAGCCGAGGTAATGCATGACGCCGTAGTAGGCGG
>OHMP01000178.1_pt1 | contig 44972 bp, 44 predicted proteins | sample 1569341 | NCBI WGS metagenome assembly OHMP01 (sample SAMEA3879584, study PRJEB24766) | human gut metagenome | biome: human-associated habitat; feature: feces | place: USA | collected 1985/1987 | reverse complement strand
ATTGTAGCACATCCAATCGGAAAAAACCAGGCCGGGGATGTGCAGGCTGTGTGAAAGCCAGTCCCGACAAAAGCAAACACCCTCTGTCCGGCAGGGACAGAGGGTGTTTATTGTTTTTACAGCAGCGAGGGGATCGTCTCGGTCAGCAGCTGTGCCAGCTGCGCATGTCCCTGACGGGTCAAGTGCATATGGTCCACCTGGTTGAACTCACAGGCAGCGGCATCCACAAAATGCACGCCATTGCGCTGTGCTACCAGCCGCAGCTGTTCTGCTACGCCGCGGGAGCGCTCCACGCAGCCCTCGCCCATAGCGGGGTCGCAGAAGCCTTCCCCAATGGGCGGCGGCGCTACCACCAGGATGTTGGGCGCTTTGCCGCCCCAGCAATCGATGCTCTTGGCCCGCTGCAGCAGCCGCTCCATGCCAAGGCCGATGCACACGGCGTTGACACCAAAGCGCTCCTTTACGTCGTTGGTGCCCAGCATGATCACCAGCAGATCCAGGAACTCATGGCTCTTCAGCAGCGGATACAGCACCGACAACGCATCCATCGACTCATGCAGCGGGTCCACGAACACGGTCGTTCGCCCGGAGAGTCCTTCCTCCGTTACCAGGTAGTCCGGCCCCAGCGCTGCCTGCAAACGACAGGTCCAGCGCTCCTCCTCATTAAAACGGATGCCTCCGTCTGCGCAGTCAGCCGGGTCGGCACAATAGCCATGGGTATTGGAATCCCCCAGGCAGAGAATATGTTTTTTCATTCCAAAGCCTCCTGTGTTTGGCGGAAATAATAGACTGCACCTACCAGACCTGCATCATTGTGCAGCTGTGCGGCCCGCAGCTCCAACCCCTGCGCAAAAGCCGGCATGACCGATGCCTTGACCCGGGCAGCCAGCGGATCGATCAGAAGCTCCTGCTGGGCGCTGACGCCGCCGCCGATCAGGATCAGCTGCGGATTGAAGATATGCACCAGCCCGGCCAGACCCTGTGCGATCTCATCGATCCAATCCTCCAGCAAAGCCAGTACCCGCACATCCCCTGCTTTGGCCGCAGCAAAAATCGCCCGGCCATCGCAGAGCGACGGATCAAGGGGCGATGCATTGCGCACCAGCGCCGTGGTCGCTGCATAGCGCTCCCAGCAGCCGGAAGCTCCGCAGGTACACAGCACACCATCCAGTGCATGGACCCGGCAATGGCCCAGCTCGCCGCCCAGTCCCCGGGCACCTTCCAGAAGGCGGCCGCCGGTAAGGATGCCGCCGCCCACACCTGTGCCCAGCGTTACACCAATGACATCTGTATAGCCTTTTGCTGCGCCTGCCCAGACTTCGCCCAAGGTCATACAGTTGGCGTCGTTTGCCACTGTGACCGGCAGATGGAACACCTGCTCCAACGAAGCCTTGATGGGGCTGCCGATATAGTTGGGCAGATTGCCGCAGGTGCCCGCCACGATGCCTTTCCGGCTGTCGATCTGCCCGGTAGCGGATACGCCAATACCGGAAAGCTCTGCCGGATGGTCGGCAACAAACTGCTGCGCAGCTGCCAGCACGGTATCCAGGATCGGGGTCTTGTAGCCATCAAAGCTAACGCTCTGCTCCTGCCGGGCCAGCACCTGGCCCTGCTCATCCACCAGGCCCAGTTTGACTGCTGTTCCTCCAATATCGATGCCGAGATACTGTTTCATAGCAGCCCCCTTTTTATTGCTCCATTGCGCGGATCGCACCAGTAAAGCGTGCCGTGATCTCTGCCGGGCGGGTGATCGCACCGCCTACCACCAGAGCAAAGGCCCCGGCCTGCAGAGCCTGCACCGCCTGTTCCGGGCTGTGGATATGGCCCTCTGCAATGACCTTTGCCGGGCACTTCTGGGTCAGCTCGGTGATAAAGGCAAAATCGATATCATCAATGCCCTTGGTCTCCGGCGTATAGCCCCGCATGGTGGTGCCCACAAAGTCTGCACCGGCCTCCGCACAGGCCATAGCCTCCTCCAAAGTGGCAATATCCGCCATGATCAGCTGCTGCGGATACTTAGCCTTGATCTGCCGGATAAAGTCTGCTGCCGTGGAGCCGTCCGGACGAAGGGCACTGGTGCCCTGTACTGCCAGGATATCCACGCCGCACTCCACCAGAGCATCCACCTCTGCCATGGTAACCGTGATATACATAGGGGTGCCGGGATAGTCCTTTTTGATGATGCCGATCACCGGCAGATCCACCACTGCTTTGATCTGGGTGATGTCCCGCACCGTGTTGGCACGGATGCCCACTGCGCCGCTTTGTGCAGCCGCCTTTGCCATCAAAGGCATCACGCCGCCTTCCTTGGTATACAGGGGCTCATGCTCCAGCGCCTGGCAGCTGACGATCAGCCCGCCCTTGATCTGGTCAAACAACGCTTGCTTATCCATTTATTGTTCCTCCATCTTGATTTTGATCACGATCTTATCCACTGCGGTGCTTTCCGGGCTGCACAGTCCAGGGTGATGCAGCTCCCCCGGGAAGAACAGCATAAACCGTCCCTGTCCCAGCGTGCCATTCAGCGCCGCGGGGCTATTCTGGAAACCGATATCCACCCGGTACTCTCCCACCTCAGCCCCCGGCTCGCTGGCATAGGCCCAAGCCTCGGCGCCTGTGAGATCCAGCTGCAGATCCGCATAGATGCGATGGTATTCCGGATAGGTGCCCTCTGCGGGATGAAGCTCAGCCTCCATCCGCATCACATAGACTTCCTCTCCATCCACAGGGGTCGTGCCCATCGGCAATGCGGAGAGGTCCTGCCGGGCCAGAAAGTCCAGTGCGGTGTCCAGATTTTTGTGCAGGCCGCGATACCGGCCCAGATGCTCCAGTGTATCACAGATCATTGTTCTGCTCCCTTCTGCGGTGCAAGCGGGATGGACAGCTCCTCTTGCTGTCCCCCCTGCCCCGCCAAAAGCCAAAAAACGCCCGCCCTCCTTGTATCGGGCAAGGCGGCCGGGCGGACCCCGGCTGCACTTTGCCCCACGGGAGAGAGGGCGCTTTATCCTTTGTAAACTGAGAGGATCTGGCTTTGTGTTTGATATTACAGCTTGGCCACTGCCTGCTCGATCATCCGCTGTGCCTCGACCACAACAGCCTCGTCGCTGGGCACAAGACCCGGCATCGGAGCACGAACGCTGCCCAGATTCAGGCCATACATCCGATGCAGCAGCTCCTTCTGTACTGCATAGAGGTTGCCGTGCGCCTCACACATCTTATAGATGATGCGGTTGGCATCGTACTGGATGGCACGAGCCTCTGCAATGCGGCCTTCGTCCACCAGGCGGTGCATCGCATTATACAGCTCCGGCATCACAGCATAGGTGCCGCCGATGCCGCCGTCTGCGCCGATGGCGCGGCCTGCCACAAACTGCTCATCCGGGCCATTGAACACCACAAAGTTGCCTTCGCCGCGGGCTGCAATGCCGGCATCCTTGAACATCTGGATATCCTGGGTGGGCATCGAGCTGTTTTTCACTGCGACCACGTTGGGGTTCTTCAGCATCTCATTCAGCAGGCTCATGGTCAGTGCAGTACCTGCCAGCTGAGGGATATTGTAGATCACGAACTCTGTATTGGGGGCTGCCTCGGACATTGCGTTCCAGTAGCGGGCAATGGCGTGCTCCGGCAGGTGGAAGTAGATGGGAGGGATGGAGGCAATGGCATCCACGCCCACGCTTTCGGCATGGGCAGCCAGCTCCACACTGTCGGCGGTGTTATTGCAGCCCACATGAGCAATAACGGTCAGCTTGCCCTCGGCCTCGCTCATCACAGCTTCCAGCAGCGCTTTGCGCTCGTCCGGGTGCTGGTAGATGCACTCGCCGGAAGAACCGCCCACATACACACCCTTGACCCCTTTGGAGATCAGATGGCGGGTAAGTGCTTTGGCGCCTTCGGCCGAAACGGCCCCGTTTTCATCATAGCAGGCATAAAAGGCAGGGATAACACCCTGGTATTTGCGGATATCTTTCATAAGATGCAAACCTTCTTTCGTTCGATCAGCCCTTGACGGCACCCATAGCGATGCCCTTGGTAAAGTACTTCTGGAAGATCAGGAAGATGATGATGATGGGCACAGCTGCCAGTGCTGCACCTGCCATGATCAGGCCAAAGTCGGTGCTGTTTTCTGCCTGGAGCTTTGCAATGCCCAGGGAGATGGTCAGGTTGCTGGTGCTGGACAGCATGATCAACTGCATGAAATAGTCGTTCCAGCTGTTGATGAAGGTAAAGATCGCCAGAGCGCCGATGCCCGGCTTGACCATGGGCAGTACGATGCTGATAAAGGTCTTTGCCTCACTGGCGCCGTCGATGCGGGCCGCTTCGATCATCTCCGTCGGTATGCCCTCACTGAACTGTTTCATCAGGAACACGCCGAACGGCCAGCCCACAATGGGGAATATGACGGCCCAGATCGTGTTGTACAGGTGCAGAGAGCTCATCTCACGCAGCAGGGGGATCAGGATGACCTGTTTGGGCAGAGCCATGGCACATACGATCAGAGTGAACAGCAGCTGCCGGCCCACAAAGCGTTTTTTTGCCAGGGCATAACCAGCCATAGCGGCGGTGATGCAGGTAAGGATCATGGACATGACCGCCATGAACACGGTGTTCACCATCCAGCGGATGGCAGCGGGGACCACGGGGCCTACCGAGAAGTAGATGGGCTCGCCGTCGGCGCTGAACATACTGCCAAAGGGCACTGCCAGCTGCCACAGAGGGGCGCTTTTGCCAGCAAACAGCTTCTGATAGTTGGTAAGCACCCACTCGCTGGGCCACCACTCCGGAGTAGTGGCATTGATGGCCGCACCGGTTTTGAAGGAGCCGGTGATGATCCAGTACAGCGGGAACGCAAACAGCACTGCCACGATGCTGATCAGGATCAGGGTCAGGATCATATAGGCGCTCATTTTCTTGAGCTTGCCGGGGTGTTTTTTTCCCACTTTTTGTTTGGTCTTCATCCAAAGCACCTCCTTTTAATTATTTTGGTTGCCCAGCTTGAACTGGATGGCCGACAGCAGCGCAATGATCACTGCAAGCACAACACCCATTGCATTACCGTAGCCATAGCGATACATCTTGAAGGCCGTATAATAGATGTAGTACATAATGGTATCGGTGCTGTGGTTGGGGCCACCGCTGGTCAGCAGCTGGATCAGCGCAAAGCACTGGAAGGAGTTGATGGTGGTGATGACCAGGATATACAGGGTGGTGGGCATGATGGCGGGCCACTTGATCTTCCAGAAGCACTGGAAAGAGGTAGCGCCGTCCACCTCAGCAGCCTCTACGATGGACTGATCCACGTTGCCCAGTGCCGAAACATACAGCACGATGGGCTGACCTACCGAGGTAGTGATCAGGATGAGGATGATGCAGCCCAAAGCAAACCGCTCATCGCCCAGCCAGTTGATATTTTTATCGATCAGGCCCATATTTTTGCCCAGGTAGTTAAAGATGCCGTAGTAGTTGTTGTACATCCACTTCCACACCACTGTGACGGCTACCGAACCGGTGACCACCGGCAGGTAGAACACACAGCGGAACAGGCTGGTAGCCCACTCCGGCAGGTCTACGATGGCGGAGCTGACCCACAGGGAGAATACGCAGGTGACCGGCACCGAGACCACAACAATAACAAAGGTGTTGCGCAGTGCCCCCAGGAAGATGGGGTCGGAGAACAGCTCTTTATAGTTTGCCAGGCCCACAAAGATGTCGGCACGGTTCATCGTGGAATCAAAAAAGCTTGTTACCACACACAGGATCATGGGGTAGATAACAAACCCCACAAAGAAAACCAGGCTGGGCAGCAAGAACAGGTACGAGGCGACGGTCTCCCGCCAAACCAGTGCGCTGCTGCGCTTGTGCTGCTCCAGGGCTACAGTCTTAGCAGCCAATAAGATCACCAAACCTTTCTTTCAACGTTCGGCCAAAAGAGGATCACAAAGGCATCTTGCCTTCCGCAAAAAGCCCCTCCCTCGTTTGGGAATCTGCGAGGAAGGGGCGCTCATTCAATAAAACATGTCTGGTATGGCAAGCATCGGCACCCCAGCGCCTGCCCTATGCCGGACACACCTTGTGGATCTTTTAAGCCTCAGCTGCCGCAGCTGCGTTGGAGTTGCCCACAAAGGTCTTGACAGCGGTCTCCACCGGCTCACCGGTGCCCACACGCTGCAGCATATTCCACCACTCGGTGCGAGCAGTAGCCCAGCCCGGAGTGATCTGATAGTAGTCGCCCAGGTATGCCATGAACTTGCTGTACTCGCTCATGATCTCGTTGTCGGCGTACAGATCGCCCACGCTGGAACGAACCGGGAAGTAGGTGGAAGCCAGAACGCTCTCCCCTACCTGTGCGGGGTCGGCTGCGATGAAGTCGATGAAGGTCTTGGCAGCCTCTGCCTTTGCCTCGTCGCCGTTATCAAAGATGCCGAAGCCCCAGATGCCGCCGCACAGCTTGGGATCGCCGCTGTCGGTGGGGAATGCCATGGGCATGATCTCGTCGCCGTTGTTGGTCAGGCCAGCCTCGTTGTTATCGGTGTTCAGCTGCTGTGCGATATTCCAGCAGAAAGCCATCTGCAGGGTGCCGTTGCGGAACAGGGTGATCTCGTCGCCGCCCACGATGGAAGCGTCGAAGTTGACGCCCTCGGTGTCGTACAGAGTCTGGATCGCCTTGACGTTCTCGGCAGAATCAGCGGTGTACTTGGTGTGATCTGCATCGGTGAAGGTGCCGCCATACATATTGTTGATGATGGCGCGGGTGCCCTGGTCACCGCCCTGTCCGCCGCAGTACACAGCTGCCACGTTCTCGTAGCCGCCCTTGTACAGTGCATCCACCGTTGCCAGGAAATCCTCAGTGGACCAGGTGTGGGTATCGGTGTTGACGTACTTCTCAGCGCCCACCTCACGGACCTTGGTCATGTTGACGGCCATGCAGTGTGCAGTCATGCACAGGGGGTACTCAAAGTAGTTGCCGGCATCGTCCTTGCAGGCCACAGCCACAGACTCGTAGATGTCCTTCTTGGCCTCATCGGTCCACAGGTCGTTCAGAGGCAGCATCACGCCCTTAGCGCCCCAGTTGGCCACCAGACGCTCGGGGCCTTCCATGATCAGGTCCGGTGCGCTGCCGCCCTCGATAGCGGTGTTGACCTGGTCGTCACCGTTGGTATAATCCAGATACTCCACAGTGACCTTGATGTCCGGGTACTTGGCATTGAAGTTGGAAACGATCTGCTGCACCGTCTCATCCTTGCCCCAGCCGCCGATGGGGTATGTCCACAGCTTGATGCTGGTGGAGGAAGCAGCTGCACTGCCGGAAGAAGCAGCTGCACTGCTGGAAGGAGCAGCCGAGCTGCTGGAAGAACCACCGCAGGCAGCCAGCGCACCAGCCGCGCCCAGGATACCGGCGGCAGCCAGGAAGGAACGGCGGGAGATCAGATTTTTCATAGGAAACTCCTCCTTATATATAGTCATGAGAGCGGCCGTTCGTGCCGCGGCCGCATTTTGTGCCTTTATTATAGAAAAACTTTTTCATTTTGTCTATGCACGGCATTCACAATTTTTCAATAGCTTTTCAGTGCAAACGCACAGTTTTATGGGATACTTCCTAAAATACTGTTAAAAATCCCGCAATCTTCTGGTCATTCCCCCATTCTGCGCCTTGTCCTCTGGATAAAGTCAAAAATTATTTTCGCAAATTATTTATCAAATTGAAAATCTTTTTCTAAAAAGAGACATACTTTTCCGCAAAAAGTATACTCTCTGCACAGAAAAACCGCTGCAAATGTGGGCAATGCGCCTCTTGCCAAGGCTGAGCGTTTCTTTTATACTTTTTGCAGGGTATGCATCTGCAATGAATTGGGCCGTGCCGTTTTGTGCCCGCAGCCCGCCCCTGCTGACAGATGCCATGATAAGAGCCGGCCGCGCTGCCGGTACAGAAGGTATGGTAAAAAAACAGCCCTATGCTGAACGCACTGCTCCCTGCATAGGGTACCGGGCACATTGATAAAGGAGAAGGATATGGCGATCAATTTTTGGGAGCTGCTGCAGCAGCGGCAGGACAGTCTGACCAAGTCCGGGCGGATGGTGGCCAACTATCTGATGCAGCATGCGGACGAGGCACAGTATCTGTCCATCTCTTCCCTGGCGCGGGAGTGCCGGGTAGCAGAAGCGACCGTGTTTCGGTTTTGCCGGGCGCTGGGGTTTGAGGGATACCATGAGATGCGCATTGCGCTGGCACAAGCCAACGCCACCGGCTCTATGGTCAGCCAGCAGGAACCAGAGCCGGGAGCCAGCACCGCCACCTTGTGTGAACACGCCAACGCCCTGTTTCTAACAGCCATCAGCGGGACACAGAACACCCTCTCCCCGGAGGCTGTGGACAAGGCATCGGCTCTGCTGCGCAAGGCCCAGCAGGTATTTTGCCTGGGACAGGGCGGCAGCATGCTGCTGGCCAATGATATCTGCGCACGGTTTGCAGGACTGAACACAAAGTTCCGCACGGCTGGCGACAGCCACTTGCAGCTGATGACTGCCAGCCTGATGGGGCCGGGGGACGTGGTGCTGTTTTTGTCCTACTCCGGCGCCACCCGGGATATGATGGAGACCCTGCGCACCGCCAAAGCCGCCGGGGCGCAGGTGATCCTGATCACGCATTACGAGGACTCCCCCGGTGCCGAGCTGGCCGATGTGGTCCTGCTGTGCGGCGCACAGGAAAACCCGCTGGATTCCGGCAGTCTGCCCATCAAGGTTGCAGTGCTGTATGTTGCAGAGGTGCTGCTGCTGCGGTATATGCTGGACGACCCAGAGCACACCAACGCCGCCAAAGACCGCACCAGCGAGGCCATGGCTGTTAAGATGGTTTGACCCGCAAAGCGGCCCCGTCAGGGGCTGCTTTTTGTTTATAAGGAGGGTTTTATGGATCACACGCAACAAGACCTGCTGGCCTTTTTCAGCCAGCAGCCTCAAGCGCTGCCCCTCTGCGAAGCTTTTCTGCAAAAATTGCAGGCTCAGCACCCCGAGACCCATACCCGTGTGCAGAAGACCCAGATCACATTTTCCAACCGGCATATTTTCGCCTGCCTTTCCTTTGCCCGGGTGCGAAAAAAAGCGCTTCTGCCCGATCCCTACCTGGTACTGACCCTGGGGCTGCCCGCACCGCTGGCCTCGCCCCGGGCAGAGATCAAAACAGAACCCTACCCCGGCCGCTGGACCCATCACATCCTGCTGTCCACCCCGGATGATCTCGACCCGGAGCTGATGGGCTGGGTGGCCGAAGCCTATGCCTTTGCCCAGGAAAAGTAGGGCGGGCAAAGCAAAAGAGAATCCTTACAAGAATCGCAGATATGCACAATTTTTAGGGATTTTTTCTCCCTCAGGATTTTTCTTCTAGATATTGATTTTTTAGGGATACAATTTTATACTTGTATTAACGAATCACCCTTTTACAGATTGGAGGTTTTGGCATGAGATCAAACAACAAGCTCGCTATCAGTGTCCTTTCCCTTGTTTTACTGGTAAGTTACTTAGCTGTCGGTGCATTTGCTATTACCCCCTCTCCCAACAATACGCTTTCTCTCCACTCTCCTTATGGTGCTCTTGCCTTGTGTTGTCCTCGTTGTTCTACTGACAACTGCGTACAGGCTGAAGTCAAAAAAACATGGATAGAGTATACATACTACTACACTTACCATTGGGCCACTCTTTATTGTAGTGGATGTAAGCAGACTTGGAGTGTCGTACTGTTGGAAATTCCCAATATTACAACCCGCAACAAAGACAGCTCCTCTAAGAGCGAAAATAGTTTTGATATAGCAAACTAAATATCAGCTATATTCGCCATTGATAAGAAAGGTTTATCCTGCAATGTTTCATAGAAAACAGGCAGCAAGCATTGTACTTGCCTTGCTTTTAATGCTCAGTGGTTGTACCCCAGCAGAGCCTGCACCTCCCAACACCTATATTTCCACATTTTCAAAAATAGCGCAGGAGGCTTTTTCTCCTCCCGACGTATTTGCCCAGCAAGCCCCTCACGGGGAGGACTATGAGATCCAGTGGGCCGACCCCCAGATGGAAGCCCGGGTGCGGAGCCTGCTGGACCGGCCCACCGGGGAGATCCGCCACAGCGATGTATGGGACATCCAGTCCCTCACCCTCTCCGGCGGCACCCATATCACCGCCTACCAGGGTCTGCCCCAGGACACCGAGCTGGCTAAGCCCACCAGCAAGCTGGACGAGACCTGCCGTATCGAGGGCGAAATCCCCGCCGATGCCCCCAAATTGGAATCTCTGGAGGATCTGCGCCACTTTGACAGCCTGTGCGTGCTGCGCTATACCGTCCCCGTCAGCGGACCCTATTTGACCCAGCTGCCGGACCTGAGCGGCTGTGAGGACCTGCGTTCCCTGGAGCTGGCGGTACAGGACACCGCCGACCTCTCTCCCCTGGCCGGGATGGACCAGGTCACCAGCCTGAAACTCCAGGTAATGGGCGATACCGTGCCAGACCTGACCCCGCTGACCCAGATGGAGAGCCTGCGCTATCTCTGGCTGGATGCGCCCCGGGTGGACCTGTCCGGCCTGGCGGGCAGCGGCATCACCCAGCTGCAGCTGCGGGCCTCGGAGATCCTCTCTCTGGAACTGTTGACCCAGATGCCGCAGCTGAATGCCTTGCGTCTGGATGGCACCCCGGCGGTGCCCAGCTATGAGCCTCTGGCCCGGACCGCCATCCAATATCTGGATCTGGGGCGGGATGTTGCCGGGCGGGGTCAGTATACCGAGCTGGATTACACCCCTATCTCCCAAATGCCGGAACTACTGTTCCTGGACATGAGCAACCACTCTGGACTGGAGCTGTCGGTGTACCAGATGCTGCTGGACGATACCCCCAAGCTGAGATACTGTAGTTTTAACTTCTGCCTGACCAACCGTCAATCCAAACAGCTGGACGGAAGCCGGATGGAGATCTATCTAGATGCAACTCCCTGAGCAGGAGTGTCACGGTAACATCCATAAATAAAGCTTCTCTGCCACGGCACCTGCCGGGCTGTCTGCGCACTGCACAGGCAGCCCGGCATTTTTTGCAAAACTACTTCCGTAAAAATAACCATTTTATGTAAAATTGACGATTGACATCCCCGCCCTGTCGGTGTATAGTAATTTAATCCACTTTGCGGGACTTACTGGGTCCCGCCTGAAAGCCGTACCCATGCAAGGAGAAACAGCCTATGGAAAAAATATTGATCCTGGATTTTGGCGGACAGTACAACCAGTTGATCGCCCGGCGGGTCCGGGAATGCAGTGTGTACTGTGAGGTCCATCCCCACACCATGACAGCGGAGCAGATCCGCCAATTTGCCCCTATCGGCATCATTTTCACCGGTGGGCCGGGCAGCGTATACGAACCCGACTCTCCCCAGGTAGACCCCGCAGTATTTACCCTGGGGGTCCCGGTGCTGGGCATCTGCTATGGCTGCCAGCTGCTGGCGCACCATCTGGGCGGCCGGGTGACCCCTGCCCAGGCAGACTCTGCACGGGAATACGGCAAGACCAAGACCTATTACGACGTCAGCTCTCCCCTGTTCCGCGGCCTGCCCGCAGAGGGCATCTCCTGGATGAGCCATGGCGACTACATGGCCCAGGTCCCCGCCGGGTTCCGGCTGACCGCTCACTCGGATGCCTGCCCCAATGTGGCCATTGCGGATGAAGCGCGCCGGTTCTATGGTGTACAGTTCCATCCGGAGGTCCACCACACGGAGATGGGCACCCAGATGATCCGCAACTTCCTGTACGAGGTCTGCGGCGCCTCCGGCAGCTGGACCATGGCGGACTATAAGCAGACCGCCATCCAGCAGATCCGCCAGAAGGTGGGCAGCGGCAAAGTCCTGCTGGCCCTCAGCGGCGGCGTGGACAGCTCGGTCTGTGCCGCACTGCTGGCAGAAGCCATCGGCAGCCAGCTGACCTGTGTATTTGTGGACCACGGCCTGATGCGCCTGCATGAGGGGGACGAGGTCGAGAATGCGTTTGCCCGCTGGACCATGAACTTTGTGCGGGTAAACGCAGAGCAGCGCTTTTTGGACAAGCTGTCCGGCATTGCTGACCCGGAGCGCAAGCGCAAGATCATTGGCGAGGAATTCATCCGGGTCTTTGAGGAGCAAGCCAAGAAGATCGGCGCGGTGGATTACCTGGCTCAGGGCACCATCTACCCGGATGTGATCGAGTCCGGTCTGGGGGATGCAGCGGTGATCAAGAGCCACCACAACGTAGGCGGCCTGCCGGACTACGTAGACTTTAAGGAGATCCTGGAGCCGCTGAACCTGCTGTTTAAGGACGAAGTGCGTCAGCTGGGCCGGGAGCTGGGCCTGCCGGAATATCTGGTCAGCCGTCAGCCCTTCCCCGGGCCGGGCCTTGCCATCCGCATCCTGGGAGATGTGACCAAGGAGAAAGCAGACACCCTGCGGCTGGCAGATTTCATCTTCCGGGACGAACTTGCCAAGGCTGGGCCGGATCAATGTCCGAGCCAATACTTTGCTGTGCTGACCAACGCACGCAGTGTGGGCGTGATGGGCGATGGACGTACCTACGACTATACTCTGGCCCTGCGCGCTGTGACCACCGATGACTTTATGACCGCCGATTGGGCCCGCATCCCTTACGAAGTGCTGGACCGCATCTCGGTGCGCATCGTCAACGAGGTAAAGGGTATCAACCGCATCGTTTATGATATCACCAGCAAACCCCCTGCCACGGTGGAGTGGGAATAAGCTGCCCAACACCAACGGATACAGCTCTGTATGCCCGGCCGATCCATCCCATCGGCCGGGTATTTTGTTTTGGATGAACTTTTGCATCTCTTATGGTATGATCTCACCAAGCAGACCTCTGCACCCTGCTACTGTCCAAAGGAGCAACCTATGCCGAATATCCGTGCGATCACACAGAACAAAAAGCAATACCTTCCCCTGCTGCTTCTGGCCGATGAGCAGGAGGATATGATCGACCGCTATCTGGATCGGGGCACGATGTACCTATTGGAGGAAAAGGGCGCAGCAAAGTGTGTCTGTGTTCTGACCGACGAGGGCGAGGGTGTGCTGGAGGTCAAAAACCTGGCCACAGCACCGGACTGCCAGCGCCAGGGCTACGGAAGATCCATGCTGGACTTTATTGCCCAAACCTACCACGGCCGCTACACTGTACTGCTGGTAGGAACGGGAGAAAGCCCCCTCACCCTTCCCTTTTATGAAAAATGTGGCTTTGTCCGCAGTCATCGGGTCCCAGGATTTTTTACCCAAAACTATGACCACCCTATCTGGGAGGCCGGCGTCCAGCTTGTGGATATGATCTATCTAAAAAAAGCGTTGTGACGCTCTATACGCAAAACACCCCCTGCAGCGTTCCAAAAGAACGAACTGCAGGGGGTATTTTTAGTTCACAGGATCAATCCGTCCACGCCGGATGCGGGTAATTCAGCCGATACTCTGCCAGCCAAGCAGAGGCTTCCGCCCTGCCCATGCTGTCTGCCAGAGCTTGTTCCAGCGTGTGAAGCGGGAGGCCCAGGTCCTTATAGGCATCCTCTAACCCCTGATAGTACGAAAAGGACGGAAATTCACGGGGACGGGGTTCCATCCGATAGACCATAGCCGTCAGCGGCTGCGGTGTGCCCTCATCCAGAGGGGTACATTCCACTGCCAGCTCTGCCTTGCGGTACAGTTTGGGATAATCCTCATATTCATCCAACTGCTGTTCCTGCGCAGAGGTGATCTCCCAAACCAGCACCGGTGTGCTTTTGCCCTCGGCTGGTTCCACTGTGGCATAGTACCCAAACAGCAGCTGCCAGCCTTTCAGCACAGCGCCGCCCACGATCTTTGCCCCCGGGCAGCGCTGTGCCATCTGCTGCCGGGACAGATTGCTGCCATAGGCGATGTAATATTTTTTTGCTTCCATTATGGGTTCTCCCCTTTGCATTTTCAGTCTTTGGCGGGAAGGAAGGTTCACATACCCTCCTGCCGGCCTTTGCGCATCCGTTTTTCCCGGCACATATTTTCCGTCTGCGGTATGCATCAGGTGGTGGTAGTCCTATTCGTCTGCCCCGCTCAACACTGCCTGTTCCCCCCACTGTTCCAGCACAGCAGGTGTGATGCCTGGAATAGCCAGCAGATCCGACATCTGGCCAAAGCCGCCTGCACGGACACGATAGTCAACGATCGCCCTTGCCCGCTTTTCCCCCACGCCGGGCAGCGTACAAAGCGCCTGCACATCCGCTGTATTCAGGTCCACCACAGCCGCCTGGTACAGCGGCGCTGTCACAGACCCAGAGACCGCAGGTTCCGTCGTTGACACGGCAAAGAACACAGCCAGCACACCGCACAGCACCACAGATGCCAAGCAGAGTGCCAGAAACTGGCGCTCCTGCTGGGGCAGGCGCTCAAAGTCTTTCCGTCCCATAGCGCACTTCCTTTTATAAGGCCCCTTACTTTGGACACACCGGGCGCTTTTGGGGCCAGCGTATGATCCCCGCCGCCGCATCGTAAAACGGCAGCGTCTCCTGCTCCCGCATCGAATAGTACTCCTCCTGGGTGACGATGATATGGTCAGTAAGCTGGATGCCCACCAGTCCCAATGCCCGGACCACCTCCCCGGTGGCCCGCATATCCTCCATAGAGGGCAGCACCATGCCGTTGGGATGATTATGACAGAGCACCACCACGCTGGTGCCGCCTTTCAGGGCCGCGGTCACGATCTCTTGAATATCCAGCCAGACCGCCTGCCGCCCGCCTTCCCGCAGCCAGACCGCAGACCGCACCTGGCGGCTGCGGTTCAGCGAAATCAGCATGGCCCGCTCCTGCTGCAAATGCAAAAACTGCGCCTGCAAAAACTCTGCCAGCGACTCGGTGGTATTCAGGCTGCGCTTTTTTCCCGCACAGGTACGAGCATAATACCGACTGACCGGAAGCAGGCCATGGAGCAGCCGGGCTGTGGTCGGGCCGATTCCATCCACCTGCATCAGATCCTCTTCCGATGCTTCCAGCACCGATGCAAAGTCGCCAAAGCGGTCCAGCAGAGCGTGTGCCAGGGCGTTGGTATCCCGCCGGGCATTTGTAAAGTAAAGAAGATATTCCAGTGCCTCATGGGGAGCCAAGCTGTCAAATCCATCCCGTTCTACCCGGGCGTACATCCGGCGGCGGTGACCTTCATGGATCTGCTTTTCGGTAGGCATGAGCTGCTGCGCCCTCCTTTTTGCGGCTTGAGCACCGTATTTTTCAAACGATCTCCATAAAAGCAGCCTGTAACTGTAACAAGGCGCAGGCTGTGATACTATTATAGTACCTGATTTTTTGCAAAAGACAAGGTTTCTGGGCCAGTTTTTGGGGAAAATCGGCCTTTTATCCCGCAGACAGAACGAAAAACACCGCCTGCACTCCGGCAAAAGCCGGGCAGGCGGCGTTATATCGTCAGGGGTGAAAATGGGCCTTATCCACCACATCGTAGATGCTTTGCCCGCCGCAGGCCTGTTCAAAGCGGCGCAGCAGCGCAAGATTTTCATCCCACTTCATCTGCGGGTAGGCGCCGTAGCGGCGGCGGACATCCTCCATCCGGGCTTCGATCTCCAGCACGCCCTCTGCCCCAGCCAGCGCATCGCAGAGCTGGATCAGATAATCGTACACATCGTATTCCATCCGTCCCAGCTCCCGCTCCAGCAGTGCAGTTTCAGCAGGAGTCGTATCCCGACGGCCCACATAATCATCCAGGTTTTTATCCGGGAAGGAGTGGCTCAGGCAGACCCGGGCGGGCTCATCCCAGCCCAGCCGGGTCAGATAGACAAACCCGTCCACCACATGGCCCAGATGTCGTTTACCAAAACGCCGTCCAATATCGTGCAAAAGCCCCAACACATATGCCTTCTCCGGGTCCAGTCCGCATTGGCGGGCAATGCAGGCGGCACAGTGGGCTGCTGTGCGGCTGTGGTCTCCCCAGGGACCCGGGTTACAGGTTTCGGCCTCATAAAGGAGAGACTCGGCCTCACTGCGGGACGGATACATAGACGCCCTCCTTCCGGCAGGGATCAGTCCTGACGGCTGTTGTCCTGCTGTTCCTCCTGCTCCTTGCGCAGGCGCTTGATCCGGGCCTTTTCGCTCTCCACATGAGGCCACGGCCAGGAGAAACCCTCGTTGGTGCGGCACCAATTCATCAGCGGGTAAAACGCAAACGCCAGCCCAAACACATACAGCAGCACATACAGCACACCATCCAGCGTGACCAGTGCATCCAGCGCACCGATAAGCGCCATCACCAGCCCCGCTTTCAGGAAGAACTGACCATTCTGACGGCAGTACTCCGGGAAGTTTTCTTCCTTAACGGCACGGCGGCCCTGATCCCCCCAGACGCGGGGATTTCTCATCACCGAATAGCCGTAAAAAACCAGCATCAAGCCGCAGGTAAGCTGAAAACCAAAAAACATAGCACGCCTCTTTGTTCAAATACGCCGGCCGCTCAGGTCTCGGTCAGCGGCTTCATGAAAGGCAGAAAATCCAGGGTCGCAAAGTAGTCCCGGGGGGTCTCTGCACGGCGGATCAAGCGATGCGAGCCATCCTCACACAGCAGCACCTCGGCCGAACGCAGCTTGCCGTTGTAGTTATACCCCATTGCCGAACCATGGGCGCCGGTATCGTGGATGTAGATAAGATCCCCGATATCGATCCGGGGCAGCATGCGGTCGATGGCAAACTTATCGTTGTTCTCACACAAACCGCCCACCACATCGTACATATGGTCGCAGGGAGCGTCCTCCTTGCCCAGCACCGTGATATGATGATATGCCCCATACATAGCCGGGCGCATCAGGTTGGCAGCGCAGGCATCCAGGCCGATATACTCCTTATAGATATGCTTCTCGTGGATCGCAGTCGCCACCAGCGCACCGTAAGGACCGGTGGTAAAACGGCCCATCTCACTGAAGATGGCCACATCGCCCATCCCGGCAGGCACCAGGATCTGCTCAAATTTCTGGCGCACACCCTCGCCGATGGCCAGGATATCGTTCTCCGTCTGCTCCGGGCGGTACGGGATGCCCACGCCGCCGGACAGGTTGATATACGCAATATGGGCACCGGTCGCCTTTTTCACCCGAACGGCCAGCTCAAACAGGATGCCGGCCAGCTCCGGATAATAGGCATCCGAGATGGTGTTGGAGGCCAGGAAAGCATGGATGCCAAAGTCCTTGGCGCCCTTCTTCATCAGCTCCTTATAGCTGTCGATCAGCTGCTGCTCGGTCATGCCGTACTTGGCATCGCCGGGCTTGTCCATGACCTGGAAACCCTCCTCGCTGGCACCCAGCTGGAAGGTCCCGCCGGGGTTATAGCGGCAGAAGATGCTCTGGGGCACACCGGCCACACGATCCAAAAAGCCCACCATAGTGGCGTCGTCCAGGTTGATATATGCCCCCAGCTCACAAGCCTTCTGCATATCTTCCACCGGGGTCTGGTTAGAGGAGAACATGATATCCTCCCCCGTAAAGCCGCAAGCCTCGCTGAGCATCAGCTCGGTCAAGGAAGAGCAGTCCACGCCGCAGCCCTCCTCCTTGAGGATCTGCAAAATCACGGGGTTGGGCAGCGCTTTGACAGCAAAATACTCTTTGAAGCCCTTGTTCCAGCTGAACGCCTTGTTGATGCGGCGCACATTTTCCCGGATGCCCTTTTCATCGTACACATGGAACGGCGTGGGCACATCCTGCAGGATCTGCTGCGCCTGTTCCTCGGTCAAAAACGGTCTCTTTTCCATACGATACGTCCCTCTCTTTTCAAACACGGCTGCTGCGCCGTGGGTATGCAATGCTCTTTACAGTTTCAGGTTGTCCCGCACCGGGGTAAAGGTGGGGATCATCTCTGCCAGCTGCTCCACAACGCCCTCGTCGTTGTGCTCGGCCGCCTGCGCCAGGCGGTTCAGCTGATCGTAAAATACTGCCAGGTCGATCTTACGGGGAGGTGCCACAAAGATCTTGTTATGCTCTGTGCGGCGCATCTTATCCTGCTCCTCGTCCATCATCAGCTCCTCGTAGAGCTTTTCGCCGGGGCGCAGACCCACGATCTGGATCTCCATGTTGACGCCCGGCTCATAGCCATAGAAGCGGATCAGCTGCCGGGCCAGGTCCATGATCTTGACCGGCTCGCCCATATCCAGCACATAGATGCTGCCGCTCTCTGCCAGCGCACCCGCCTGCAGCACCAGCTGCGCAGCCTCCGGGATGGTCATAAAATAGCGCTCGATGCCGGGGTCCGTCAGGGTGACCGGCCCGCCTTTTTTGATCTGAGACTCAAACAGCGGGATCACGCTGCCATGGCTGCCCAGCACGTTGCCAAACCGCACCGCCACACACTTCATATCTGTGTTGCGGGCAAAGGTCTGGATCAGCATCTCACACAGGCGCTTGGTGCAGCCCATGACGCTGGTGGGGTTGACCGCCTTATCGGTGGACAGCTGCACCAGCCGCTCCACCCCATGCTCGCTGGCGCTGGTGAGCAGATTTTTGGTGCCGAACACGTTGTTTTTGACCGCCTCGGCAGGGCTGACCTCCATCAGAGGCACATGCTTATGCGCCGCCGCATGGAACACCACCGTGGGATGGTAGGTCTCAAACACTTCATCCAGCCGCTTTTTATCCCGGATAGAGCCGATCAGCACCGTTACCGGCACATCCCGGCCATACTTCTGCTGCAGCTCCATCTGCAGGTCATACGCGCAGTTCTCATACACGTCAAAGATCAGCAGCCGTTCCGGGGAAAAACGCATCACCTGACGGCACAGCTCACTGCCGATGCTGCCGCCGCCGCCTGTGACCAGCACCGTTTTGCCCGTCAGGTAGCGGGAGATCTTGGCGGTATCCAGCCGGACCTCCTCCCGGGAGAGGAAGTCCGCTGTATTCACCTCACGAAATGCCCCCTGCTGAGGGGTGGCTGCCCCTACCAGCTGCGGATCACTGAGGATCTGCACGGCACAATGGGTGGACATACACAGATCGATCACACGGTTCAGGCGGCTGCCCCGCAGCGTGGGGATGGCAATGATGATGCTGTGGATGTTGTAACGCTCACACAGATCCGGGATCTGCTCCAGCTTGCCTTTGACCGGCACACCGTGGATCGTCTGATTCAGCTTAATGGGGTCGTCGTCCACCGCTACGACGGGGTGGCCGTAGATGCGGTTGGACTTGCACACATTGATGGCCCAGGCACCGGCTTCGCCTGCGCCCACGATCATCACCGGACGGTTGGGGTCCTTATTGGCGCTGCCCCGTATCCGCTCCCCCAGGGGATGGTTCAGGAACAGACGCCAGGCCAGACGGCTGCCGCCCACAAGCAGAAAGATCAGCACCGATGCCATACAGTTGGCCGAGTTGAACAGCACACCATGGATCAGCAGCCGGTTGACCAGAAACACCCCGACCGTGGGCAGGGCGATCATGCCGGCCAGACGCAGCAGATCCCGCTCTCCGGCATACTTCCACAGGGTAGAGTACAGCCCCCCTGCCAGAAAACTAGCCAGATACAGCACAATGATCCAGGGCAGGTTGCTGTACAGCAGATCCCGGTTATGAGGCCACCAGGCCGCATCCCCGGCGCCGTCTGCACGCAGCAGCAGCGCAAAATAAAAGCTGAAGGCCACAATGGCAGCATCCAGCAGCACCAGCACCAGCCGGCGCAGTACGATCTTTATTTTATCTTTTTTCACAAACTAGCCTCTTTTGATCCGGCACGGCAGACCGCACCTTTATAATCTATAGTATTATACTAAATCTGTCGCCTCATGTCCAGACGCTTTGATTTTAACCGCCGGCGCTGCAAAGATTTTTTCAATAAACAGCCTGTGCCTGCTGCCCATCCCAGCGGCTTTTCTGTTTCAGGCGGGGCTTTTGCGCCCCATCGCCGCACGCATCTCCTCCCCCAGACCCAGGGGCCATGCTGCTGCCGCCCCTGCCAGCGCTGTGCCAAAAGCACCCAGAGCCAATGCCGCCAGCTGGACAGCCCTGCCCTGCGCCAGCACAGGTCCCAGGCGGCAGCGCAGCCACAGCCCCGCAACCGACGCCGCCAGCCCCGACAGTGCAGGCGCCCCCAGCCAGCGCATCCATTGCAGCGGCAGACCACACACCGAGAGCAGCCGTCCGGTATTGGCTGCGCAGGTATAAAGACTGGAGATCAGGATCACAAAGAGGAACCCTTTCATCCCAAAACGGGGCAGCAGAAACACCACCCCCGCAATGCGCAGGATGGAATCCCACACGCTGTAACGGAACACCGCCTTCTGCTCCCCCAGTCCCTTCATGGCTCCATCCACCATACTTTCCAGGTACATCAAAGGCATGGCAGGGGCCAGGACACGCAGGTAGAAACCTGCCTCTCCGCTGCCATACAGCCCCTGCGCCAGCGGCACGCCCCACACCCAGAACAGCGCCGCCGCCAAAGCGGAAAAATACCCCGTGAGCCGCAGCATCCGATCCAGCAGCGCAGCCAGGCGGTCCTGCTCTCCCCGGAGCTGCGCCTGGGTGATCTCTGGCATCAGCAGCACCGACAAACTGCCCAGCAGCCCAAAGGGAAAGGTCAGCAGCGGCAGCGCCATGCCTTTCAAGCTGCCGTACTGCGCCACCGCTGCACTGCGCCCCCCTGCCCCCGCCAGATATACGCCCAGACAGGCAGGCACCAGCATATTTTCCGCTGTATGCAAGGCGCTGGCAAGGCACCTTCCGCCCCCTACCGGCCACAAGATCTCCCAGATGCGACGGCCTGGCTGCCTGGGCGCACGGCAGGCAGCGCCCTTAAAATAGCGGCGCACCTCCCGCCGGTAAAACAGCAGCATGATGCCCGCAGAGATGCCCTCGCTCAACGCTGTACAGCCCATCACCACCGCGCAGCGAACCTCCAGCGGGCCGCCTGCCGTATACCCCAGCCCCAGCACCACCGCACTGATCCGCACGGTCTGCTCCACCAGTTGACTGCATACATTGGGTTTCACCTGCCGCCGGGCCACAAAAAAACCCCGCAGCACAGCGGACACCGCCATCCACGGCATCCCAAATGCGGCAGCCCGCAGTGCAGGCGCAGCCCGCACATCCCCCAGCCACCACTGTGCAGCGACCTGCGCCAGAGCCAGCTGGCCTGCCAGGGCCATGCAGCCCAGCCCTGCAGCCGCTGCCAGCAGGCGCACCAGCATCCCCCTGGCCTGCGCCCTGTTTTGGCCCAGCTCCTCTGCCATCAGCCGGGTCGCCGCCACCGAGACCCCTGCCGTAGCCAGGGTGACAAACAGAGAATAGACCGCCAGCACCAGCTGGTACAGACCCATCCCCTCGCCGCCCAAGGCATTGGCCAGGTAGATCCGCAGTCCCATGCCTGCCAGCCGCAGCATCACATCCGCCCCTGTGAGCAGAGCCGCATTTTTCAGATATCCATGCCGCATCCTTTGCCCCCCTTTTGCATCCTCTTCTCTTACCCTATGCACACCGGGCGGGGGGCTATGCGCAAAAATGGAACAAAGCCCGCCTCCGGTCAGGGAAGCGAGCTTTGTTCTGAAAGGGACAAGAAGGACAGATCAAAAGCCTCTGTCAAGCATGGGGGGAAAGTCTTTTTTAAAAAGAGTTACCGGGTCTTGTAATTCTGGTAGCCGCCCTCCCGGTGAGGCAGAGCGTCCCAGATCTCATCTGCCGCCTTCTGCCAGGCATCGGCATAGTTCTGGCACTTGTCGCACAGATGATCCACCGACTCCGGAGATTGCAGGTCGGTGCTGTGTGCGCCGGTCTCGTGGACCATGCAGCGCAGTTTTTCCGGGTTTTCCAGCATGGGGCAGGGACGCAGATGGTTTTTGTTGAAGGGCTGGCCGTCCCGGTAGGCCATGAACAGCGGGCTGCGCAGGATCTCCAGGATGCTGGAGCTGTGGATGTTGCGGTCCGAGTAGTGGATGAACACACACGGCTCTGCATCGCCGGCGGAATTGATATGGAAATAGTTGCGGCCGCCTGCAATACAGCCGCCTACATACTGTCCATCGTTCTGGAAGTCCATGGGGAAGAACGGAACATCGCTTTCTGCCGAGCGCAGATAGCGGATACGCTGGATCATGTAGCGGCGCTGTTCCGGCGTGGGCAGCAGCTCCGGCGCCGCATCATTGCCCACCGGCATATAATGGAAGTAGAAGCCAAAGTGTGCTCCCTTGTCGGACAGCATCCGCAGGAACCGGTCGCTGGTGACCGCCTCCAGGTTGGCACTGGTATAGCAGATGGAGGTGCCGAACAGGATGCCGTGGGTACGCAGACGATCCATGGCATCCATGACGGCGGTATAATGACCGCTGCCGCGGCGGGCGTCGTTGGTCTCCGGGCTGCCCTCGATGGAGAGCATGAAAGCAATATTGCCCAGGCGTGCGACTTCTTCACAGAACGCATCGTCGATCAGCGTAGAATTGGTGTAGATAGCAAACTGCACGTCGTTGTGCTTTTCTGCCAAGCGCAGCACATCCGCCTTGCGCACCAGGGGCTCGCCGCCGGTAAGCATATACAGGTAGACGCCCAGCTCCTTGCCCTGGGTCACGATACGATCCATATCCTCAAACGAGAGGTTGTTTTTATGGCCGTACTCGCCCGCCCAGCAGCCAGTGCAGTGCATATTGCAGGCCGAGGTGGGGTCAAACAGGATCAGCCAGGGGATATTGCACTGGTAGCGGACCCGGTTTTCCCGGATGGTTTTGGTGCCCCGGAAGAAGGCTTCGTACCCCAGGTTCAGGGCCGTAGTGCGGGCCACATGGGGATCCAGCTGACCCAGCACACAGTCGATCAGCTTTGGCCACTTCCCTTCCGGGTCGCTCAGGGCGGCGCGCGCCTGGTCGTACACTTCCGGGCTATAGCTGTCGCCCCAGAACTGCTGTGCCACATCCACCAGCTGGGACACCGTCCCCGCCCGGTCAGAAGCAGCATGGGCCAGCACAGCGTCCACCAGCTTGCCCACAGCGGCCCGCTGCATTTTATGGGTCAGGCTCTGCATCTCGATCTTCATGAGTCAATCCTCCGTTTGTTATAAAACTTCAGCTGCGCAGCCACAGACCACCCAGCTGAATGATCGCAAGGTTTTCATGGTTTCGATGGATACAGCATACCACTGCCCCTGCCAGGCAGCCACTATCAGACAAAGCGCCGTGATAGAAAACCTATCACGGCGCAGATTCTGTCTAATTTTCGTCCTGGAGGGTCTCGATCGGGGCATCGGTGCTAAAGCGCTTCAGCGCCCGGCGCAGGTCTCCCCGCATCATCCGGTCCAGCTGCGCTGTGATGCGGGCGGGGTCCTCCTTCATATCCTTGTGTATCCATTCCAGCATGATGCCCACCAGGGCGTACTTATAAAAATCCACCACGAACTGCTGGTCGTCCGGGCGCACAGCCATGCCCTGCCGTGCCCGGGCAGCAAACTCCTGCAGCATCGAGTCCAGCAGACGGTACAGGTAGACCTCGATCTGTTCCCGGCTCATGGAGCGGTAAACGTTCAGCACCAGGGTCTTGTTTTGCTGTACTTCCATCATAATATTCAGGAATGCTTCGTGCCATGTATCAAATGTGCGGTGCCCCTCCATCACCTTGGCGGCATCCCGGGCCAGCACCCAGTCCACCAGATCGTAAATATCCTTGAAGTGATAGTAAAAGGTCATGCGATTGACACCGCAATCCTCCGTGATGTCATTGATCGTGATCTTATTCAGCGGTTTATGGAGAAGCAGTTTTTTAAGAGAGGCTTCCAATGCCCGCTTGGTCGTTTGAGCCACAAATATCATCCTTTCCGGGGCGGGGCGCGGCTCCCGCTGGCCATGATTCTTTTTTCCATGATACCGCACATTCTTTGCCGCATCAAGCGAAAAAAGGATCTTTTTTGTAAAATTTTTTCGGCACCCAGCGGCCCCTCCGGCAAAAAACCCGTGCAAAAATCCCCCTTCCCTCTTGGATTTTATGCCCCACTGTGGTTAAATAGTCGCAAGCGGGGCGCAAAACGCCCCGGTCATGCTATGAGGGAGGAACCAAGCCTATGTTTGAACAGATCGGTTTTCTGGGCTGCGGCAATATGGGCGGCGCCATCGCCCGGGCCGTCTGCCGGGCTGCTGCCCCCAGCAGCGTCTATCTGGCCAACCGCACCGCAGCCAAGGCACAGGCCCTGGCCGCACAGCTGGGCTGCCGCACGGCAGACAACCGCCAGGTCGCAGCGGACTGCCAGCTGATTTTTCTGGCGGTAAAGCCCCAAATGATGGAACAGCTTTTGCAGTCTTTGCAGCCAGTATTTGCTGCACGGCAGGATCGCTTTGTGCTGTGCACCATGGCAGCGGGGCTTTCCATCGCCCGTATCCGGCAGATGGCCGGCGGGGACTGGCCGGTGATCCGCATCATGCCCAACACTCCCGCCGCTGTGGGTGCCGGTATGATCCAATATTGTACCGAAGGCATCACCGAGGCCGAACAGGCGGAATTCTGCCGGGTCATGGCACCCGCAGGCCGTTTGGACCCTCTGCCGGAGGATCTGATCGATGCAGCCAGCTGTGTGTCCGGCTGCGGCCCGGCCTGGGTCTATCAGATGATCGAGGCGCTGGCTGACGGGGGCGTGGCCTGCGGACTGCCCCGGGCAAAAGCCCAGGAATATGCCGCCCAGATGGTGCTGGGCAGTGCCCAGATGGTGCTGGAAAGCGGCAGCCACCCCGGTGCATTGAAGGATGCCGTATGCAGCCCCGGCGGCAGTACGATCCAGGGTGTGCGTGTGCTGGAACAGCATGGGATGCGGGGCGCTGTGATGGACGCTGTGATCGCCGCATTTGATAAAACGAAGGAAATGGGAAAGGGTTGAAAACGCAATGCGTATTGTTGTAAAAGTAGGCACCTCTACCCTGGCCTATCCCACCGGACGGATGAACATCCGCCATACGGAAGGGCTGGTAAAGGTGCTGAGCGATCTGAAAAACGCCGGACATGAGGTGATCCTGGTCTCCTCTGGCGCCATTGGCATGGGCGTCGGGAAACTGTCTCTGCCTGCACGCCCTACCGACATGGCCTCCAAGCAAGCCTGCGCCGCTGTGGGGCAGTGCGAGCTGATGTACACCTACGACCGTCTGTTCAACGCCTACAATCACACTGTGGCGCAGATCCTGCTTACAGGTGTGGACGTAGAGCACAACAGCCGCCGGGTCAATTTTGAGAACACGCTGCACCGTCTGCTGGAGCTGGGGGCGCTGCCCATCATCAATGAGAACGACTCGGTCGCCACCGATGAGATCACCTCCATTGGCGACAACGACACCCTGGCAGCCATCGTGACCTGCTGCGCCCGTGCTGACCTTTTGGTACTGCTGAGCGATATCGACGGGCTTTATACCGCAAACCCCCATACCCACCCGGAAGCACAGCTGATCCCGCTGGTCGAGCAGATCACCCCGGAGATCCTGGCACTGGCCGATGGCGCCGGTTCGGCCCTGGGCACCGGCGGCATGGCCACCAAGCTCCGGGCTGCCCAGATGGTCACATCCAAAGGGGCCGATATGGTCATTGCCAATGGCGCTGACCCGCGGGTGCTGTACGACATTGCAGAGGGCCGCAGCGCCGGCACCCGGTTTGCAGGCCGCCAAAAGAAGGAGGGCTGATCTATGACCACCCTAGAGATCCTATCTGCCGCCCGGTCCGCCAAACGCGCGGTGGCTTTAGCGGACAGCGAGACCCGCCGCCGGGCGCTGCTGGGCATGGCCGATGCCCTGTGCCAGGAGGAGAACCTGGCCGCTATCCTTGCCGCCAATGCCGCCGACATGGAAGCCGCCCGGGGGCAGATCACCGATGTGATGCTGGACCGCCTTTCCCTGACGACCCAGCGTGTACAGGCTATGGCCAGCGGCATCCGGGAAGTGGCCGCCCTGCCCGACCCGGTGGGCCAGGTCCTGCGCCGGGTCGAACGTCCCAACGGCTTGGTGATCGAAAAGACCGCCGTCCCCATGGGTGTAGTGGCCATCATCTACGAGAGCCGCCCCAATGTGACCAGCGATGCTGCGGCTTTGGCGCTGAAAAGCGGCAATGCCTGTGTGCTGCGCTGCGGCAAGGAAGCCTGGCGTTCGGCCCATGCCATCGTTCAGGCACTGCGGCAGGGTGTGCGGGCCAGCGGCCTGCCGGAGACAGCGGTCTGCCTGGTGGAGGATACCACCCACGCCTCTGCAAACACCCTGATGACCGCTGTGGGCTATGTGGATCTGCTGATCCCCCGTGGCGGCGCCGGATTGATCCGGGCTTGTGTGGAAAATGCCAAGGTCCCCTGCATCCAGACCGGTACCGGCATCTGTCATATCTTTGTGGACGAAAGTGCCGATCTGGACCGCGCCCTGGACATCATCGAGAATGCCAAGGCCAGCCGCCCCAGCGTCTGCAATGCAGAGGAGGTCTGCCTGGTACACCAGGCCATTGCCCCCTTGTTCCTGCCCCGCCTGGCCCAGAGACTGGGTGCGGACCGCATCGCCCAAGGACTGCCCCCCGTACAGCTGCGGCTGGATGAACGCGCCGCCGGGATCATCCCCGGTGTACCGGCCAATGAGAAGGATTTTGACACGGAATTTCTGGATTATATCCTGGCTGTCAAGGTGGTGGACACCGTCCAGCAGGCCATAGAGCATATCGCTCTGCACTCCACCGGTCACAGTGAATCCATCCTGACCCAGGACGAAAGCCATGCCGCACTGTTTACTGCAGCGGTGGACAGCGCCGCCGTGTACGTGAACTGCTCCACCCGCTTTACCGACGGCGGTGAGTTTGGTCTGGGCTGCGAGATGGGCATCTCCACCCAGAAGCTCCACGCCCGTGGTCCCATGGGGCTGGAGGAGTTGTGCAGCTATAAATACATCATCCATGGCAGCGGACAGATCCGCTGAGCCTGTCTGAACCGCAAAAAAGTCTCTCTGTGAGCCAGAAACGGCTTGCAGAGAGACTTTTTGTCTTGTGGGTATCTTTTAATGCGGCAAAGGGTCATTCCCGGGGGGAAGGGCCCGGCCAGTACTTCCAGGATTCCAGGATCGCAGACTTGACCGCCTTTTTGACGACCCGGTACAGGATATAAAAGGACAATGCCGTCAGCCCCAGATAGGCCAGGGTCAGCCACAGAGAGTACAACATACCGCGCCACACTCCTTTTGCGGTCAGGCCCCCGGCACCAGCAGGCGGCGGGGCTCCTCCAGTATCTGGACCGCAGGGTCCAACTGATTGGCCGCCAGCATCTGACCCGGAGATACATGGTAATGCCGGGCAATATCAAACAGCGCCTCGCCGGTCTGGGCATAATAGATGCGCAGAGAGATCTCCGGGTCTGCGGGTGCCAGTGGCTCCCCCAGCTCAATGGCACCCACACAGGTCTGGGTGCTGCGGCTGAGCACTGCCCCCTCCGCATGGACCGTTACCGACACCTCCAACGTGCCCCCGGCGCAGCTGCATTGCAGATTTTCTGCCGAGAGCCAACATTCCGGATAGAACTCACTGTCCGGCGGCGCAGCCAGCTCCAACGGCAGCGACAGGTCCATGGTTTTATCGTAGCTTTCCAGCTCACCCAGGCTATTCTCCGCAAATGCCGTTGCGGTGACCTTGGCAGTGAGGGCATACCCCTCCCCCTGACTGCTTACCTGGACCGGGCTAAACGAAGCAAAACAGGCCAGGATCTTTGCCCCGGCATCCGGCAAAGGCCCGGAACCGCTGACCACGGCGTTCTGTTCCAGCAGACACGCAAGCCCCTCCACCGGCACAGTCTGGGGGGTCAGGCTGGCTTCATATTTTGTAGAGAAGGCATCTGCGGTGCATTGCAGCTGAAAACTGCGCCAGGCCCGGAGGTGCAGCATAGCGGTAGCCGTCAGGCTGGTCGCCTCACCCTCCCCTTGTGCCAGGGTGAACCCCACCGGCTCCACCACACACAAGCACCGACATTCCTCTGTAAGGCCCTCCACATCCAGCACCTGATTGAAGGGCAGGGTCACTGCCTGGCTTTGCAGGCCAGGATCGCCTTCTGCCCGCCAAGCGCACTGGGCTTGCAGCTCCCCTTTGATCACAGCTTTGCCTGCCAGCAGCTTGACCTCCCGCACGGCAGCGGTCCCGCTGATATCCAAAATGGCTTCCGGGGGCCGGGGAAAGGTCAGCTCCCCCTCTGCGGTGAGGAGCTTTTCCTGCACGGCCACGCTCCTGACGCCGGACAGCGTACACATCCGCTGCTCCACCCCGCCATCTGACAGCGCTGTGATCACCTCGGTCTTGACCTGCGCCCGCACCGACGCCACCAGTCCAAAGGCGCCCCTGACCTCGATGCGGCGGGGGTTGACCACCCGGCAGTTCAGATATTCGGTCGCCCCTTCCACGACCGCCGTCCAGGCTGTAAAGTCAAATACCGGCAGTTCCAGGGATTTTTCAAAGGGGAGTTTTTGCTCGGTCTGGCACAGACCCGCCCCCTCCTCCCCTTGGTAATAGACGATACAGCGCAGGTACCCCTCCAAGCTCAGCCGCCCGGGCTGCAGCTGTTTTTGCAGCACCACCGGCTTTGCAAAACATTTTACCAATTTGAACACCGGTGGCAGGTAGTCCGAGATCAGGATCTCGGTCTCCAGCGGCAGCTCCGCCTTGACGGTACAGCTGCCCCCTGCCGCCGGCAGTGCGTCCCGGAAGATCTTTAGTTCCATAAATGTATGCTCCTTTCCTGTCCGCTTACCCTCTACTTTATTCCTGCTGCGCACACATTAGAACAAAAAGCCGCCCCGGCTCTGCTGTACTGCAAAGCCGGGGCGGCGCTCCGGATCGTTTTACTTCTTTTGGATGCCGAAGATCCAGCGCAAAACTCCGCACAGACATTTCGGGCTTTTGATCACAACGACCTGCATCCCACTCACCCTTTCCCTTGTTCTACCCCCATTATAGCGGCAGAACGCAAAAAGGTGCAGCTTACTCGTTATCCGGGAGAGTTTCCACCACCAGCAGCGCACCCGTGCGCACCGAGATGGTGATGCAGTCAGAGCCGGGGGCATACTCATTGCTGACCCCCAAAGGGTAATCCATCGTAAGGACTGCATCGGTCAGCTCATAGAAAGAGCCACGCTCATACACTCCTTCGGCACGGCCTTCCAGCGGGAATACCGAAAGGTAGAAAAACGCTTCCTTCGGATAGCGGCGGGTCTGGCCCGGCAGCACATAGGTGATACGGCTGCGCTCGTTTTGCAAAGTAGCCCGCAGGCCCCGTTTTTCCAGCCCCAGGCCGGTGCCCAGGTTTGCAAAGGTGTGCTCCACCCTGCGCCCCCCAAGACCGCCCAACAGCAGCACCTCGTCAAAGCCTTTTTCGGCTGCAAGGCGGGCAGCGTATTCCGTGTCGGTATCGTCCTTGACGTGCGGAAGCACCACCACCTCCCCCGTCTGCGGCGGACAAGGCGCCGAGTCGAAGTCGCCCACAATGATATCCGGGCGGCGGCCCAGCCGGGCACAGTTCTGATACCCAGCATCGCAGGCAATGATAAAGTCATCGGCACGAAGCAGTCCAGCCAGCTCCGGCGGAACCGGACAGGCCGAAAGGATCACACAACGGGACATCCTTTTCCTCCTTACATCGTTGGTCTGCGCTGCCAGTCTTTGACGTCCTTGACCTCATCATACATAGCGCAGTAGCTGGCGTACCGGCTGGGGGAAAGTTCCCCCGCCTCCACAGCAGCCCGGACCGCACAGCCTTTTTCGCTGCGGTGAGAGCAGCCTGTAAACTGGCACTTGCCCAAATATGGCCCAAACTCCGGAAACACCTGCTCCAGATTTTCCTTCGGGATAAAGCCAGCCCGGCCAGCCTCCAGGCTGGCAAAGCCCGGCGTGTCTGCAATGCGGCCTCCAAAGGCCTCAAAGATGGTCACTTCCCGGGTGGTATGGCGGCCACGGCCTAATTTTTGGCTGATCTCGCCCGTCTGCTGCGCCAGCTCCGGCACAAGGGCGTTCAGCAAAGTAGACTTGCCCACGCCCGAGTTGCCGCAAAAGGCGCACAGACGCCCGCTGATCCAGGTTTTCAGTTCCTCCAGCCCTGCGCCGGTGGCATAGTCCACACAGATCACCGGCAGCGTCGAATGTGCGTAGGCCTGCTGCAAAAAGGCAGTCTCGGACAGATCGCCTTTGGTGCAGACGATCACCGGCTGCACCCCTTTATCCACTGCAATGGCGGACAGCTTATCCAGCACCAGCGTACTGGGGGTGGGCTGGGTCGTGCTGGCCACCAGGAACAGCACATCCAGGTTTGCCACCGGCGGACGGACAAAGACATTTTTTCGCGGAGCAATGGCAGCGATCACCGCTGCGCCATTCTCCATCTCCAACGTCACTTCATCTCCCGCCACAGGGGTGATCTTCTGCTTGCGGAACAGGCCCCGGGGCTTACATTCCACCACGCCATCCGGCGTGCGGACGTAGTAAAAGCCGCCGATGCCCTTGAGGATATATCCGTTCATGCTTTTCCCCCTGTCAGCCTACCAGCGAAGCCCACCAGTCGCTGAGACTGGGGGTACTGGACGGCTGTTCGCTTTCAGACTCTGCCGGGGAGGAAGATGCCCCGCCGCCGAACAGACCGCTCCACCAATCCTCCGGCGTAGTGGGGACTTCCGGTTCCGGTGCAGGCTCCGGCCCGGCACTGACCACCACATTGATCCGGCTGTTCAGCTTTACCGATGCGCCGGCTTCCGGACTCTGGCTGAGCACGGTGCCCGGAGGCGTATCGCTGTACTGTTCGGTCTGGCTGCCCAGGCCCAGGCGGTTCTGCACCAGCAGGGTGCGGGCATCGTTGACATCCATGCCCTCCAGGGCAGGCACACGGGTGCTGGTATTTACCTGCGGACGGCTGACATACACAATAACTGTCGTGCCCGCTGCCACCTGGCTGCCCGCTGCAGGCTCGGTGCGGATGACCGACCCCGTGGCTACCGAAGGCTCCACTGCCTGGGTGACCAGCACCGAGACGCCCTGCTCCCGCAGCAGACGCTCTGCATCGGTCTGCAGATAGTTGGCAAGGTCCGGCACCGTGATATATTTTGTGCCAAGGCTGACCGTCAGGGTGATGGTCTGCCCCTCCCGCACGGTACGGCCGGACACCGGCGACTGGCGGTAGACGTAGCCCGCTGCATAGTCGTTATTATACTCCTCTTCCCACTGGATAAGGATCTGTCCGCTGGTGACCTGGGGCTGGGCATTCACCTCGTCCCGGGTCATCCCCAGGTAGTCGCCCAGGGTAACATCGGTCTTTTCGTTCATCAGGTTGCTGGAGTCCTGCAGGATGCTCCAGCACATGGCGCCGCAGGCCAGGGCAAAGGCCACTGTAATGCCCAGCAGCACGGGCAGAAAAACAGAGCGACGCTTTTTAGCGGGCTTTTTCTGCCGGCGGGCCGAGCTGGTATCCGGCTGGCGGCGGTCTCTTTTTTGTTCCATGGGCTTTTGTACCTCCTTTGCAGGAGCCTGTTCTGGCTGATAAACATAATGGAAGGTGATGGACGGGTCATGGACATAGCGGTCCAATGCATCCAGCATCTCCCCTGCATTGGCATAACGGTTGACCGGATTTTTGGCCATAGCCCGCTCGGTGATCTCCACCAGGCCCAGCGGGGTCTGCGGAGCGATCTCCCGCAGGGAGCGCGGCTTCTCAGAGATCTGCTGCAAGGCCACATCCACCGCATCCTTTGCGTCAAAAGGCAGCTGACCGGAGAGCATCTCGTACATCATCACGCCCACCGAATACAGGTCGCTGGTGCAGTCGGTCTCCTCTCCTTTCGCCTGCTCCGGGCTGATGTAGTGTACACTGCCCATCGCTTTGCCGCCATTGAGCTGGTTTTCGGCCCGGGAGATGCGTGCAATGCCAAAGTCCATCATCCGCAGCTGGCCATTATCCAGCAGCATGATATTCTGGGGCTTGATGTCCCGGTGGACGATGCCGTTGCGGTGGGCATGCTCCAGCGCCTTGAGGATCTGGGAGATGAAATGCACCGTCTCCCGGCTGGTCAGTTTGCCCCCACGCTGGTTCAGGTACTGGCGCAGGGTCATGCCGTCCACATATTCCATTACGATGTACTGCAGCTGGTCTGTGACCGATACATCGTACACTTTTACGATATTGGGGTGATTCAAAAGCGAAATAGCCTTGGACTCGTTCTGGAACCGGCGCACCAGATCCGGGTCGTGCATCAGCTCCGAGCGCAGCACCTTGACCGCTACGACGGTGCCCTGGGGCACCGGGCCGCCGGGAGCCACTGCCACTGCTTTATAGACATTGGCCATACCGCCGGTGCCGATCATCTCCTGCACCTGGTACAGTCCATCCAGTGTTTTACCGATCAGATCCATAGGCATCCTCCATCGGCTCTGTATCCATCAGCAGCGCGGTGATATTGTCCGTGCCGCCGGCGGCATTTGCCGCTTCGATCAGGCGATCCGGCAGTTCATAAAAGATCTGACGGCCCGCCAGCAACTTTTCCAGCGCAGGCTGCGGCACAAGGTTGGTCAGCCCATCGGAGCACAGCAGCAGCCGATCCCCCGGATGGAGCGTCAGGGACGTTGTGTCCGGATCCAGGCGGTAATCCACCCCAAGTGCCCGGGTGATAATGTTCTTTTGGGGGTGATGCTCTGCCTCTTCCGGGGTGATGGTACCGCAGTCCACCAGCTCCTGCACATAGGAATGGTCATGGGTCAGCTGGGTCAGCCTGCCCTCCCGGTACAGATACGCCCGGGAGTCCCCTGCATGGCAAAGGAATGCACGGCCGCCCCGCACCAAGGCACAGACTGCGGTGGTGCCCATACCGGCCAGCGCTTCCTCCTGCGATGCACGCTGGAACACCTGGCGGTTGGCCTCCACCATTGCCCGGCGGAGAAACGCCTCCTCCTCTCCGGGCATACACTGACTGTACTGCTGCTGAAAGCTGCGCTCGATCATATCGCAGGCGCCATGGGAGGCCTCCCGGCCGCCCCGGGCACCGCCCATGCCATCGCACACCAGGCCCCAGGCTCCGCCGCCGGGCAGTTCCCCTGCGCGGAAATCATCCTGGTTATCCTGGCGCACCCGGCCTACATCGGTTTTTCCTGCAAGTTTCATAGGCTGTTTTCTGCCTCCCTTTTATGCCTTTCCCGTCATCTCGTCCCGGCGGAGCTGGCCGCAAGCGGCGCTGATCTCACTGCCCAGACGGCGGCGGACGGTGGCGTTGACCCCCAAGGTCTCCAACTTGTGCTGAAAACGGCGCACATTGGCTGCATCGGTGGCGGAATAGGGGCTGCCGTCCACCGGGTTGATGGGGATCAGGTTTACGTGGGCACCCATGCCCCGGATCAGGTCTGCCAGCTGTTTTGCACATTCATCCGAATCATTGACGCCCCGGACCATGGAATATTCAAAGCTGACCCGGCGGCCGGTGGTGTCCTGATAGCGGCGCACTGCCTTGATGAGCTGGTCCACCGGGTAGGCGTTGTTCACCGGCATCATGCCGCTGCGGATCTGGTCGTTGGGCGCATGCAGGGATACCGACAAGGTAAGCTGCAATTTATGCTGCGCCAGCCGGTCGATCCCCGGCACCAGGCCACAGGTGGACAGGCTGATATTCCGCATCCCGATATTGACCCCCTCCGGGGAGGAGATCAGATGCAGGAATTTCAGCACCTGGTCAAAGTTATCCAGCGGCTCGCCAATGCCCATCAGCACGATATGGGAGATGCGCTCCCCGATATCCCGCTGCGCTGTATAGATCTCGGAGCAGATCTCTCCCGCCTCCAGGTCGCGCACCCGGCCCGCCTGGGTGGATGCACAGAAGCGGCAGCCCATCCGGCAGCCCACCTGGGTGGATACGCAGACCGTATTGCCATAGTGGTAGCGCATGACCACCGTTTCGATGCAGTTGCCGTCCGCCATGCGCAGGAGATACTTGACCGTACCATCCTTGGCCTCCTGGCGGCGCTGGATCTGGGGGGCGGCGATATAATACGCCTGCCCCAGCTTTTCCAGCAGGGCTTTGGGCTGGTCCGTCATCGCAGAAAAATCCGTCACCAGCTTTTGGTGCAGCCAGTGGAAGATCTGCTTTGCCCGGAAAGCGGGCTGTCCCAGCTCCTTGAGCACTGCGCCCAGCTCCTCCAGCGTCAGGGAGGATATGCAGCGTTTTTGTTCCATAGCGTTCTCCTCAATCTATCATCAGAACCCCAGGGTCAGCAGGGGCTTTTCTGCATTGCGCAGATGAAAAAGCCGTCCATGCCGGTCTCCGTGGGGATTGAAAGCATGCCATACGGTGTGCAGCGCATCCCCTGCGGCATTGCCGGCGACGGCGATGCCAGCGTAAACTCCGGATGCCGCTGCAGGAAAGCCTGGATCTGCTGCTGATTCTCCGCCGGATGGATCGTACAGGTGGAGTAGACCAGACGTCCCCCCGGCTTCAAAAGCCCTGCGGCGGCATCCAGGATCGATGCCTGGGTGGCCAGCAGCTGGGCATAGCGTGCCTCGTCCAGCGCTTTATAGCGGATATCCGGCTTTTTGGCCAGGATCCCCAGCCCGCTGCACGGCACATCGGTCAGGATGCAGTCTGCCATCGGCAGGTCCGGTGCGGGGTGGGCGGCATCGTTGCAGCGGGTCTCCACGCAGGCAAACCCCATGCGCTGCACAGCGGTGCGGATAAGTCCCACCCGATTCTCGGTGACATCGCAGCTTACCAGCCGGCCGGTGTCCTGCATCTGCTCGGCCAGCAGCAGAGTTTTGCCGCCTGGGGCAGCGCAGAGGTCCAGCACCGTTTGACCCGGTGCGGCCTCCACACACAGAGCCGCCAGCTGGCTGGCCTGGCCCTCTACATGGTAATACCCCTGCCGGAACAGCTCTTTATCCGCCGGGCTGCCCTCAAAACGAGCCAACACGCTGCCCTCCACAAAGCCGGGATGCACATCCTGCACGCCCAGTTCTTCCAGCAAAGAGCAGAGTTTTTCCGGCGTTGCTTTCAGCGGGTTTGCCCGAAGGCTGGTCAAGCCCCCATCAGCAGGCTGGGTCAGGATGCCCAGCGCCTCGTCCGGATAGTAGGTATGCAGCACCTGTGCCACATCCCGCCCGGCAGAGCCCAGCACCATCAGCTGCTCACAGGCATCTGCAAAGCTGGCGCCGGACAGATCATAGGCGCAGGCACGGCGCAGCACGGCATTTACAAGGCCGGATGCGCTGGATTTTTTGAAGCTCCGGGTCAATTTGACCGCCTCATTGACCGCAGCGGAGACTGGGACCTGCATATAGCGGGCCTGAGCCAGAGCGGAGCGCAGGATCTCCCGCACCGGCGGATCGAGCCGGGCAAGCCCTTTGGGCAGAAACTGTTCCAGGATATAATCCAGCGTTCCACGGTGCTCCAGCACGGTATAGAAGATGGCGCTGGCAAAGGCTTTATCCCGGCCGTCCAGTTTTTGGCGCCGAAGCTCTGCGTCCAGGATCAGGTTGGAGAAGCCGTCCTGCTCCTGCCGGATCAATGCGGACACTGCCGCTGCTCGGGGACTGGCACCCATCACAGCGCCTCCCCTGCTTTGAGCCGCAGACCGGCCGCAAAGGCGCTGCCGTCCATGGGCTTCGAGCCTTCCGGCACCACCCGCAGCAGCTCCACAGCGCCCTCGGCACAGGCAACGGTCAGCGGCTTTACCGCCAGGACCGTACCAGGGGCCTGCCCTGCACTGGGGACCACACGGCAGGACAGCACCTTGACCTTTTTGCCGCTGGAGGCTGCAAACCAGGCCACCGGCCAGGGGTTCATACCCCGGACCCAGTTATGGATATGCGCAGCAGACTGGTCAAACGTGAATTGTGCCATCTCTTTGGTGAGCATGGGGGCCAAACTGGGCTCCCCCTGCTGCGGAACCGCCTGCAGGCTGCCCTGGGCAATGGCGGGCAGCGTCTCGCACAGCACCCGTGCACCCACAGCCGCCACCCGGTCAAACAGCTCGCCGCTGGTCTCTTCCGGGTCGATGGCGATCTTTTCACAGCTGAGCACCGCACCGGTGTCCAGCCCCTCGTCCATCTGCATAATGGAGACGCCGGTCTCCGCATCTCCATTCAGCACCGACCACTGCACCGGTGCGCTGCCCCGGTAATTCGGCAGCAGCGAAACGTGCAGGTTGATGCAGCCATGGGGCGGGATCTGCAGCACCGAAGCAGGCAGGATGCAGCCATAGGCCACCACCACGATGATCTCCGGCGCAAGAGCACGGATCGTATCGTCCTCTGCGCCGCCCCGCAGGGTGCGGGGCTGAAAGACCGGAGTACCGTGGGCCAGCGCCACCTGCTTGACCGGCGGAGCGGTGAGCACCTGTTTACGGCCCACCGGCTTATCCCGCCGGGTGTACACGCCGCAGATCTCGTGCCCAGCGGCATACAGAGCCTCCAGGCACTGGGCGGCGATATCCGGCGTGCCCATGAACAAAACTCTCATTTACTGCTTTCCTTTCCCCTGGGCTGCCTCAGCACGGCCCTCATCGGTGTCCTCATAGAAAAACTCGCTGGACTCCATGATGGTCACACCGTCCAGGTGGTCGTTCTCGTGCTGGATGCAGCGGCCCAGCAGACCGTCGGCCTCCAGCTCAAACCAGTTGCCATTGCGGTCCTGGGCACGGACCTTGACCGCCGCAGGGCGGGTCACGGCGCCATTGTGTCCCGGGAAGGACAGGCAGCCCTCATAAGCGGTCTCCTCATCCTCGGACACAGCCAGGATCTCGGGGTTGACAAAGTCGATGAACTTATACTCGTAATCTGCCGGGATCTCCTCCGGCGCATCGGTGGTATCCCACACCACGAACAGGCGGCGCAGCATACCGACCTGGGGGCCAGCCAGACCCACGCCGTCGGCATGGATCATGGTCTCCCGCATATCGTCCAGCAGCTGTGCCAGACGGTCATCAAAGGAAGTTACCGGGCGGCAGACCTTGTTCAGGATCGGATCGCCCTCTTTTACGATAGTACGGATAGCCATTGCAGTTTTACCTCCTAAAGTTCAAATATCCCCATCTGCGTGCAGATCCACGGTCACGGTCGCCTTTGCAGGCAATTTTTCCTGCTCATATGCAGCCAGTGCGGCCCGCATCAGGTCCCGGAACGCGCGGTCATTGCGGCACTTGAGGGTCAGTTTATAGCGATAAGTCTCGTTGATCTTCAAGATCCCCGCCGGGGTCGGCCCCAGCACCCGCAGGGGCAGCCCCGGCCTTTGCGCTGCCAGCTTTGCCAGCAGCACGGCAAACCGGGCGGCGGCGGCGCCCACCTGCGCTTCCTGTCCGCCGGCAAAGCCCACTACACACACCGAACAGAAAGGCGGATACAGCCCCAGACGGCGGTAGGCGATCTCCTGTTCAAAAAAAGCGTCGTAGTCCTGGGCAGCGGCCAAAGACAGCACCGGGTTTGAGGGGTCGGTGGTCTGGATCAGGGCAAAACCAGGGTCAGAAGCCCGGCCGCTGCGGCCCACCACCTGGGTGATCAGGCTGAACACCCGCTCGTAGGCGCGGAACCCCTGGGCAAACAGCAGCGAATCCACACCCAGCACCCCTACCAGCGTGACCGCCTCAAAATCCAGCCCCTTTGCCACCATCTGGGTGCCCACCATGATATCATACTCATGCCGGGCAAAGCGGGCCAGCAATTTTTCGTGGGCATCCTTCGCGGCAGTGGAGTCCTGATCCATGCGCAGGATGCGGGCCTGGGGGAACAGCTCTGCCAGCTCCTCCAGCGTTTTGCGGTCAAAACATTCGTTGTCCCTGTCAATATCATTGTCACATAACACCACGCTGAAACAGTAAATTTCCTCCGAGGAAAATGCGCGTCTGGTAAAGGCGTTAATCTGTTTTAACTCCTCGATGCTCGGCGCGCCTGCCTGCGTCAGCGTTCCCGCTGTTTTATATTCCATCTTGTTTTTCATTCCTTTCTCTTCTTTTTTCCCTCTTTGAAGCGTTTTTCATCATTTTTACTCCGTCGGCTTTTCCTTCAGCTGCTGCGCTTGCTGTTCCAGCAGTTTTGCCCTCGCCCTTTCCACCTCGTCGGTGATGCTGACGTTTTTCCAACAAATCTTCAGCCTGCTGTCCAGCCCCATGCTGCGCAGATGAAAACGGCAGATTCGCAAAATGACCGAATTTAACAGTTCCCGATAGCTTTCCAGCTCGCTTGCCAAAATTTCTGCCTGCTGCTGGCTCATGCGCTCGGTGATGGACCAGCTGAGTCCCAGAATAAAGGGAGGCAACCCTAACTTTGCCACAATCTGCTCCAGCATCTGGCGAACCGGAATCTGGGTGTCAATAATCTGGTTGTCCGCCCCAATCACCCGAATCTGCACATCGCCCACCGCTACAAAATCCTTAATCTGTTCCCCGCTTTGCATGGTGTCCGCCCACTGGGTCGCCAAATCCTGCGCGATTTCCCGGGCATACCCGCCGTCTATCTCGCCGTTCGGATTGTAGGTCACGGCATAGCGCAGATTTCCCATCCGCTCAAAGTTTTGCCCCGTTGCCCGATAGATACTAAGCAAAATGGAAGAAACCTCCTCCAAACCCGAAAGCAGCGACCTGCCTTTGATTTGTCCGGCTTTGGGCTGAAATGCGGTGAACAAAATCCGCTCCGGATGAGCAATCGGCAGCTCTTCCCCATTTTCTCTGCGGGCAAAAAACTGAATTTCCAGCGGATTTTCCCCCTGTTTTACTGAAATATTTTGCAGCGGCACATTGTACAATGCCCCAATGCCCTCCCCGTCCTTATTCGGCACAATCTCCCCCGCCGCGTTGCCGTAGGTCAGCAGATTGTCCAGATAGCAGTATAAAAATCGGGATAATCCCATCGAGGTTGCCCCCACCTGCACATTTTTGCAAAATTCCTCTATCTCCTGCTGTGACTGCGAATCGCTGCATACAATCTCAAATCCGCCCACCAGTCGGATAATCTTGTGAATACCCGCGTCAATCATCGGAACGCTTTCGCGAATCCTGTCAAACAGACGGTTTTCCCACTCGGAACCCGTCGCCTGTACGCGGTAAAACGGATTTGTATGCTGTGACTTACACTGCACGCTTTGGCTGTAACCGACCGGCGAATCCTGCCGCTTCTTTTTCTTCCACATCTTTGTTTTTTCTTTCTCCTTTCCTTTGATATTGTTTTAGAACACTATGCCCGCAGCTGCGAAATTGCAAAAAAACCGCTTTTTTGTTTTCCGAAAACCTCCATCGCAAAGTACCGGATTTCATCCATCGCGTGGTCGTTTTCCTTTTTCGGCTGCTCTTTTCCCGCGCCTTCTTCCCAACGGTATTCCCCAAACTCCCGCAGGCTGTCGGCGCAGCAAGCGCAAAACAGCAGCTTACCCTGCCCTAACAATCGACTGACCAGCTGAATCCCCTGCATCACACGGTTATCCGCCGGCTTCACCCGGTATTCCCCGTGTCTGCGAATACATTCGATAAAGCTCGCCGCCGAAGGGTCAACAATCACCGCCTCTATTGTTCGGCTGCCGCACAGCTCTTTTAGGTCGGCATAGTATTCTTCGTCGGTTTTGCAGCTTCCTTCCTTTTTGGAATCATAGTAAAATTCGTCCAAACGGTACCAGTTTCCCCCGCTTTCTCCCCACAATCCCATCGAGCAGGGATTCACCGTGCCATAATCGCAGGAAAGATAGAATCGGCTACACTGCGGCGGCGTTTGCACCACGTTCTTTTGGGAAAACATCGGATAAACGCTGCCCTGCGGGTTCACCCATTCCCCTTTGATAAAGCGTCTGTAAAAGCTGCCGCTGTACAGGCTTTCATACCTTCGCTTTACCTGTGGGGAAAGGGAGGGGTTGTCCTCCATCACAAAGTGCAGGTAGGCTAAGTTTTTCTCCTCCCGCTTTTGAATCCACTCGGTATAAAACCAGTGCGATGGATACTCGGGATTGCAGTTAAACCAGAACTTGCTGCCCTGCACCGAACAGCGCGCCGCCGCCTGTTCCACAAAGCCGCGGTCCTGCAGCGCTGCTTCGTCAAACAAAACGCCGCTTAATGTCATACCCTGAATCAAGGCGGCTTTGCTGCGGTCTTTGCCCGAAAAAAGATAGTAGCGGTTTTTTCTTGCGCCGCTTTGTACATCCAGATAATTCCCGCTCGATTTCTGCGTCACCTTCATTCCAACGCCTTCTAAAATTCCCTGAATCGGCTCGACCACATTTCTCCTCGCCGACGCCAGCGTTTTTGCACAAACTGCAAAGTTTGCGTTTTGAAAGTTTGCCATGCTCCACAGAAAAAAGGAAAGCGCCATGCACATCGTTTTTCCGCTTCTCACCGCCCCGTCGCAGATGATGCCGTCCCGTTGTTCCTGTCCGCTTCCCCTGCACCACCAGGTCAGCAGACGCATTTGTTTGGGACTGAATACGGTTATTCCTCCGCAAGGGCGTCCGCTCCTTTTTGCAGTGCGCCCAAAATTCCCGTAAAGTCCTCCTGCTTCTCTAAATCCTTCGCCCGTTCGCCCTGCTGTTCCTCCAGCTTCAGCAACAGCTCGCACGCTTTCACCTTGTCCCAGAATTGGTATTCTCCTCCTTTCCCCGCGCCGTATTTTTGTAAGGAAAATCCTGCCAACAGATTTCCTTCAATGTCCGTTTTCGGCTCGGAAAATAAAATCCGGCACAGTCCCAGTTTTGCAAGCTCGCCTGCCGATTCTTCTCCCAACTGCTTTCTTAGGTATTTCAGCTGCGCCGCTACCCTGCGCTCGCTTAAAAACAGGATTCCGTTTTCCTCCGGCTCCCCCACCTTTCTTGCCGCGCACCCGGCATCCCGCAGGATAAAATACCAGTAGGCAAACCGCTTTGCCTTCTCCGCTTCAAGCATCTGTTTCTCCTTTCTTTTTATTTTCATAAAAGCTCTCCTTTTCTTTTTTATTTTCTGTTTGTCTCCTAACCGAAACGCTTTTTAAAAAAACCTCCTTTCACCTATACCCCGTTTTGCCCCAAAAGTTGCACAGAAATATGCAACAATCACACAGTTGCGAAAAATTTTTATTTTTTTCGCGTTTTTCGGCAGAATGAAGGAGAAAATTCTGCCGGTTTTATTCCAGGCAATCCTTTTTTAGACATACAAAAAAGAGCAGCCCATAGCGGGCTGCCCTCTTCCTCGAATGAAACCGAATCAAACGGTATCAATCCAAAATATAAATATTCACATTTCTTCTGCCGTTTAAGCAGCTTTCCAGATAGGTGTCATAGTACAGGTCAACATCAATCACATCCCCCAACAGGCTGATGCCGGTATCTGCCGCAATCGCAAAACCGTACACAAAACTGTTATCGGGGCTTGTGATATACATTCTTGTCCCGTAGGGAATTTCTCCCGGATGCACCGCCACATAGCCTGCGGACAGACTCTGCCCCGATGCGCCCCACGCGCCCTCTCCGGCATGGTAGCCTGTTGCCACCTGATTGGTAAGCACGCGGCTGTACTGCACGGGAATCCCATTCTCGTCCAGTTCAACACCAAAATCCAGCGGCGAAATTGCCGCCTGTTGTCCGCTTGCGCCCACCAGAGCTACCTCTTTGACCGGCTCCCGATGAATCTGCTCGGACACAACCTCGGTTTTTTTCGCTTCTCCGTCAACCAAATGCTGTTCATAGGTGACAGTTTTACAACCGTCCGCTCCGTTTTGCAGCACCTTTCTCTCTCCCGGTTTGAGCAGAGAAGTTGCTTTTTCCTCGACCGGATGCTCGATTACCTGTTCTTGCTCAAAAATCTTTTCTTCCCTTACTGTATCGTCAAAAGCGCCCAATGACGGTTTTCTTTCTTCAATCGGTTCCTCCCGCTGCGCAAGGGTATCCGGTTCTTCTTTATCTTCGGCGCGTCCTTCCCGTCCCAGATAGCTTTCACTGAGCTGCTTTGCCACCTCGTTGACTTTCAGCGACTGTTCCGCCGCCCGGGAAAACGAGCTTGTCAGATTTGAGCTTCCGGTAAACTTGTTGGGATCTGCCGAGGCGGTCAGCACATCTCCCGCCATGCGCATCTGCTGCGCCAGAGTAGGCTGCTGCGCCGAAACACTTTGTTGTTTGTTTTGATGATTTGGGTTTCCTTCCCAAAAGATAACCGCCGCTATTGCAACAGAAATCACACAAATTGCCGCGCGTTCCATAGCGTGGAATCCGCAGCGTGTTTTTCTTCCGGTGTTTTGCATAAAGTTCTCCTTTGTTCTGATTTGCAAAATAAGATTGCTTTTCCTTTGTATTTTAGCAAGTCAATTGCCATTATATTCATCCGTTCTGCCTCTGTCAAGAAATTTTCTTTTGTAAAAAGTTGCCCGAAAATTCCGGCTTTCTCTGTTTCCCCCTTTTTTCTTTATCTATATTGCCGATAATCTATCTTGTTTTCCATTTATTTTTTGTAAGTTTTATTCTAAAATTCCTTATTGAAAAGACTTTTTCCTCTTTTACCAAAAAACAACTTGCTATCCTGTATGAAATTGTTTGTATTTTACGATTTTTTTTTGCAAGTTTTGCCCTTGCTTTCCTGCATTTTTCTTTTCTCTTTGGTTCTTCTCCCTCCTTTTTTCCGTAAAAAAAGCGTCCGGCAAGATTCTGCCAAACGCTTTTTTATCTCATTTTTCTGTTTTTTAGGGAGATACTTTTATTTTACAATCGCAAAATATCCTAAAACCACAATGCCCAAGACGATGCGATACCAGCCGAAGACTTTGAAATCGTGCTTTCTGATATAGCTCATCAGGAACTTTATCACCAGTACCGAAACAAGGAAGGCGGTCAGCATACCGACCAATAAGATGACCAACTCGGCGGTGCTGAATGCCAAACCGAATTTGATCAGTTTTAAGAAACTCATTCCAATCATAACCGGCACTGCCAAAAAGAAGGTAAATTCTGCCGCTGCCACACGGGACACACCCAACAGCAACGCTCCGACGATAGTCGCCCCCGAACGAGAAGTGCCCGGAATAATCGACAAAACCTGAAACAGACCGATGAAGAGGGCAGTTTGGTAGGTAATATCCGACAGCTTTTTGATTTTGGGAGCGCGGTTTTTGTTCCAATTTTCGATGAGCAAAAAGGCGACGCCGTATACAATCAGCGCAAGCGCAATCACTGTGGGCGTATGCAGATGCGCTTCGATGTAATCGTCAAACAACAGAGTTACCACAGCGCCCGGGATACAGGCAACCACAACCTTAAACCACAGGGAGAAAATATCCTTGCAAACTAAAATCAGCGGGCGTTTGTTTGGGCGAATTTCAAACGGGAACATTTTTTTCCAAAACAGCAAAATAACTGCCAGAATTGCCCCCAACTGAATCAAATAGAAAAACATTTCCTTAAAGGCATCGCTTGCATTGAGCTGAATAAATTCATCCACCAACAGCATATGACCTGTGCTGCTGATCGGCAGCCATTCGGTAATCCCCTCCACAATACCCAAAAAAACAGTCTTTAAGACCTCAATCCAATGAAACTCCATCGGTTTTCATCCTTTCCTCTTGTCTTTGTTCTATCCTTATGCCGTCAAACCGTTAAACTTTCCTTTTTGCTGAGAAATCTCGGCGGCATTTTGCCACACCTCGGCAGTTTTGGCAGCATAAAATCTGTCGCTTTCCTATTATATCAAAATTACAGGATAAAAACCAACCTTTTTTCTGCTTTTTTCCGATATTTCCGGGGAAATATTTCGGGAAATAATATCGCAATATTCCCTCTTTCCTAATTTTATTGAAAAACTCCCAAAAAAACGATCTGTTTTTCTTTCTTTTTGCCGAATAAACAATGATTTCCCGGGAAATGACAGAAATTAACAAGTTTTATCGTAAAAGAGAAGCGACTTGTCTTAAAATTTCTTCCGGAATATTTCCCGTGAAATAAGTAAAGCCAAAGGCAGAACAATAGCGTTTATTCCCCGATGGTTTCCAAACGCAAAGTAATCGCATAATCGCTGTGGGAAGCGGGCAGTTGTTCCGGATTTTCCATCTTTCCGTAAGCAATCGGAGAAACTCCATTTCCTATATCAAGGTTTCCTCCTAAAATCAGATAGCTTTGATTTGGCTGCAAACTTTCTTTTTCTTCTAAAGAGGAATAAGCGACAGCTTTAAGCGGAGTTGGAAAAGAAATTGTCTGCGGCTCCGAAGTGATGAGTGTTCCTAATTCCGGCTGCTGAACTGCAAGTCGGTAAGTTATACCGTCCCACTTTTTGTCTTCCGCCTGAAATAAGGCTGTCACAACTGCCATCTGCTCTGTTTTATCTGTTTCGCCGTCCAGCAGAAGGACCGTTTTTGTTTTTTTACCCTGAACCCATTCTTCCAGATAAATTTTTCGCTCCTTGATTTCATCGGAATACTGAAAATGAAAAATTGAGCTTCTTCCTTCGACCGCACTTGCGATAAGGTTTTCCTGCTCGGTCGGTTTGACAGGGATTATGCAGGGATCGCTTTCTTTCTGCTGTACAGAGCAGCCCGATACCAGCATACAAAGCGCAAAGGTGAGAGCGATTCCAAGCTGTTTCATTTTCCTTTTCATAAAACGATCTTCCTTTCCTGTTTTCTTCATTTTCTTTCAGATTTATATCAGTAAATTCTTGTTGTTGTCATTTTACCACATCTTTCCTTTAATTACAACTGTCTATCTTTACAAAAAACAACCCTGTCTTTTGCCAATATTTCCTAAGAAATATTGTATTTCCCAGGAAATATTGTGGAGAAAAGAATTGATATATTATCCTCCAATCCGGAAACTATTCCCATCAAAAAAGCTGCAAGCGTTGCTTGCAGCTTTTTTTCAAATGTTTTATCAAAGTCATGATACATCAATGCATTTTTTATCCTTCAATCAACAGCTCGCGCAACATTCTCTGCTGATATTTCACGGCGGCAAGCGAACCGATTTGTTTAAGCAGCGCGCCGTTGCGAAATCCGCCGTACACCCCGACAATCGGCATACCTTGCACCATCTTTCCTGCAAGGGCTGCGCTGCACAGCGCTTTTGAAGCGCGG
>OHMP01000139.1_pt1 | contig 55846 bp, 58 predicted proteins | sample 1569341 | NCBI WGS metagenome assembly OHMP01 (sample SAMEA3879584, study PRJEB24766) | human gut metagenome | biome: human-associated habitat; feature: feces | place: USA | collected 1985/1987 | reverse complement strand
ATTACGCATGCTTTTCGGTTCCGGCTCCACCAGTACCCGGGTATTGTGGAATACCGGCATGGATTCACGGCCCGGCTTAACGATCACCAGCCCGAGTTCCGGTACCAGAACAGGTCGAAGTAATACCCGCACGTTACCTCCAGATGCGTTGCTGGAATGTGCGGGACGGACGCGGTGGGCGTTCGGAATAAGGGAGTCTGACGTAGATTATCCAGTGACGATAATCGAGGCTGAGGGCTTTCTTAATCTCGTATCCGTGTCTGCGGTAGCACTGAATTAGCCACTCGGCCTGTTCTTCAGTGCATGGGTCATGCTGGAACCAGTCAGATTTGAAAGTGCGGGAACGCCGCCCGTGCCTGCTGGCAAAGACGGCAGAATCATAAGAATTGTGTAATTTGGTATCGTGCGCCATCGGTTGTCTCTGCTGGCGCAGCAGGTGCCAGTTGTTCAGGCTGGCGTGCGAATTGTAAACCAGAATGCCAGGAAAAAACAAAACCCGCCGAAGCGGGTATGCTAAAACAAACTGAAAGTAATATACCGGACTTGTAAAGGAACGATAGAATAATTATTGGATTAAACCCTGACTCAATCCAGATTTCATAGGCAACAACTACGGACTAATCATCACAGTCATGTTTGATAGGCTTAGTCCACATTGGGTGAGGGTTTACGGCGTTTTCACTAATAATTTATCGCCAAGCTATACACTACTGCCCTGTTTTAACGAAATTTTTAAAGGAAACAACTGCCTGATAGGGGTTTGGTTGACAGCCAAACATATTATCGCAAAAAGGCTTGATGAAAATTCTTGAGGATCCATCTTCATTTGGCATTTTACTCACTTGATAAGCGAGGAATGGACTATTTGGAGAGGGATTATAAGTGGAAATTAGCGTGTCTGTCGCCGTTTGAATTTTCCATGAGGAATTATTAGCCAACCAGAATTGCGCTCGTTTCCAATAAAAGTCACATTGCTTTTCATCATTACATGTTAGTGGCTTCATTGCTTCTGCTTTCAACGCTGGATCGACCTTTGCTGCACACCCTCCCAACATTACTGTTGCAATCATTACACCTGCGACTAAAACAAGTTTCTTCATCTCCCTGCCCCATCAATAAAAGTTCGGTTCTCTAATAACTAGAGTTAATCAACGGAAAAAACGCCGAAGCGGGTTAAGTGCGGGTGCGTTGAGGATGCCTGACACATCAGAGGTGGCGAGGGATTTCTCCCCCGCCAGGTCTCTTACTCCTCAGGTTCGTAAGCTGTGAAGACAGCGACCTCCGTCTGGCCGGTTCGGATTCGTACCTCGCAGAGGTCTTTCCTCGTTACCAGTGCCGTCACTATGACGGTTAAACAGATGACGATCAGGGCGATTAACATCGCCTTTTGCTGCTTCATAGCCTGCTTCTCCTTGCCTTTCGGCACGTAAGAGGCTAACCTAGATTTGCTGTTCATAGATTGAGCCTCAGATTAATGTTAAGCGTCTTGCAGGACGCGTAATGTTAACTGGGGCTTTTCTCTATCTGCCTTTGGTGTTCATGCCCGAGGCAGATAGCCTCAAGCACCCGCAGCAATTCTACTTAACTCTCCTTTTCCCGCAAACCGTTTTTATCCCCAGCGGCAAATCGAATACACCACCAGCGCCACCGCCATCGCAATTCCTACCGTGGTGAATGCTTCAGGCCAGGTCATCGCAAAACATCCTCCGCGCTTATCAGTTCGTTCCGCTTCAGGTAGTCCATCGCCTTCTCCGGTAATTTGCAGTCCGGCTTAGCTTTTTCCAGTTGGCTGGCCAGTCGTTTAACCCACATTGTTAATTCGCTAACCTGATTGCCGGATGCTGGTGGATTGTCGGCTTTACCCAAAATGGCAGCACAGCAGGCCTCTTTGAGCACCCAGTCAATGGCGTCTTTCCATGCTCCGGTTTCAACTGGCGGATTCTCACGCCGTACCTGTTCATAAAAGCGCACAGCTTTAACCAGTCCTTCTGATGTCACCGGGGCTGGCGGGGCCGTGAATAACGCCTGAATTTCATAGTTTGGTCTGTCGTTACAATCTTCTTTTGTCGGGACATATTTCCAGTCACCAGCCCACTGCTTCCCCTGAAAGTCTGTAACGTCTTTTTTCACGTAGCGATATCGCCATGCAACTGGTTTTGCCTGCCCTGCCGTTTCATGCCCTTCCTGATAATTAATCTCGCTCATTCATCGCCCCACTCATCACAATATGCTTCTACCGGAGTTTTTCCTGCTTCGTAGTCATCACTCCAGGCTTCAGCATCAGCAGCACCTCCACCACGTAACTCTGCATAGTTCATTAACAGTTCATGCCATTCTTCAAAACTGACGTTGTATTTAGTTGAACCAAAATCAGCCATTTTGTTCTTCCTCTTCGTCTTTTATTTCGTGATATGAGTAATTGCAGTAGTTAAAGAAAATTTCTTTTGCTTCGTCATGAATTTCATCAGGTGTTGCGTCATCGTCCACTTCGAATACATCCTTAAAATCTCCACCAGCTATTCCAGTCTCGATAATTATTTTAAATTTTCGCATTTCACTACCGCCCTTTTCAGACGGCCTCCTGATGCTCTGAGGGTGCAGAAATCCCTCCGGTTAAGGATTTAATAAAAATCACTTCTGATTTAAATTTCAGTGTCTTATTGTCGGTTTGTTTATCGCTTTATGCCTCAACCTTATTTCTCATCCACACACAAACAGGGCCGTCTTCCGTGTCATGAATGGAGCCAATAAACCACCCCTCACCCTCTGGTCGTTCCGGCTCCCATGCGGCAATATCAGGACCATCCGCATCCGGATTAAAATCATCTTCATCCATTGCGCGAATGGTCCACTGAAGATTATTTTCCTCCATCCATGCGTTAAACTCTTCCGTTGAAATATGTTCTCTACCATCACAGAATTTTTCATATTCAGGATGCGTCCAGCAGCCATATGCATCACGTTCTACCGGCATTTCTTTGATTTCGTTCATAACATTAACTCCATTAAAATAATGCAAAACAAATTAACCACACCACTACAACCGATGCTATTAACACCCTGATTGCAAACAGTGGACTGATATGTCGAAAAGGATTTTCCCAGATAATAAAAGCCGCTGCCAGAAATGCACTGATCAGGAATACAATAACAAACAGCTCAATTTTGATTATCCAGAACATATTCACTGCATCGCCTTCTGTAAAATAACCGCATGCCCCAGCTTCTCCGCCAGTGCCAGTTCTGCCTTAGCACCTGCCTACCGCTGCCAGCCATTAAGCATATAAATCGCATCCACGCAACGTATCATCGCCATGCAGATATCCATGTACTGCAACTGAGTCAGTCCGTCCGGAAGTACTGCCGGGTTTAAGACGGTATGCCCTTCACGTTTCAGTTCCTCTTCCGCCTTGTGAAACGCCTCACGGTTGAAATTTTTATATCCCGTCATTGGGCCGGCAATATAAACTCTCACCCTCACTCCTGAACTCTCCTGTCGAAATAAACGTAGTTATTCACTGTGCGCAACGGCATTCCAAATTTTATGGCGATTTCTCTCCTGGACACGCCACGCTGATGCAGTTGTCGCGCCAGCTCAATATCGCTCTGAAGATATTTTGCTGACTGGTGAAAATCACCACGCAGAATCAGACTTATTCCCATCTCCCGGGCTTTCGTCCTGACAGCCGCCTCACTACGACCAATCAGACTGCCGATGCTTTTTACCTTCATTGTTCCCGCGCACTGCCGCAGAATAAGGATTTCAGCCCGCACCCAGCCACGCCATCTCACTTCACATCCTCTCTGGAACAATTCATCTGCCGTACAATATCCCGGTGCTTGTTAAGCTCCCGTAGCGCCGCGCAGACTCGCTCCCACTTCCGGACATGATTTTTCGCCCGACGCAGTTCGCGGTTTGCCATATGCAGCGATGGTAAAATCAGGTCATTCGCACGCGTTTCGGTAAACGATGGCAGCGACTGCACAATGTCCGCCACAGTTTCTGTTTTAATATCTTCCTGTGTTGCAACCTCCTGTACTGGTAACGCAACCCCCGCTGGCTGAGGAAAGGCTTTACCATCAGTTTCCGCTACCGATGCGGCTTTCAGTTCTGCTGGTAAATTCTCGCCTGGCATGCAGTAACGAAATTTACCGTTCTGATTAACGCGTGCCAGCCGCCCTGTTGAGGTTACTACCGCCAGCGTGGAAGCAACCTTGCGAATGCTGACACCGAACTTACCCGCCAGTTCCTCACACGTTTTAGCCCCCTCCTTGCCGATAAACTCAATCATCATGTCAGCGGTAACTTTTTGTTCGCCCACCCCGGTTAGCACATCCGGTGCTTCAGATTGTACTGGCTGCTCTTCGGTTACCCCGGATTCACCTTCACCAGCCAGAAACCAGGTATGACCTGTTTTATCAACGACGCCATTTCTTTTGAGTTCCCACAGCTCGTTCAGCACTTCTTCACGACTGATATCAAGTCGCGCGGCCAGTTCCACCGACGTGGCTTTTCCCATCGCTTTCAGTGCGTCAAAAACAGTCTCCATAAATTTTTCTCCCGGTAAAAATTACTTCGCAATTCCTGGCTGGACGACATTCGGACGCCAGCTCTCCCAGTTAAAATTCACCCAACGCCCGCCGTTCATGGTCATGCGATCCATAATCCTCTCGCCGAGCAATTTTTTCATGGCCTCATAGTTCAGGTTTGTCAGCATTCCCACGCTACGCATCGACGCTGTCCGTCGATCAATAATCTGGTGCAGTACCACCTGCTCGTTTTTCGTCTCGCGCTGAATGCCAATTTCATCAAGAACCAGCAGATCCACTTCGCACAGTTCCCGCAAAAATTTTTCGCCTGACTGCCCGTCGTCATAACTGGCGTGCAGGGCGCTCATAACATCAGCCACGGTAACCACAATCACTGTCTGACCGTCTTTCAGCAGGCGATTCCCGATAGCTGCCGCTAAGTGGTTCTTCCCGGTACCAGGTTTTCCGCTGAACGCAAAATTTGTACACCCTGACATCAGTTCATCAGCGATGGATTTCGCCTGACTCAACGCGTATCGCTGACCGTCGTTCTGCACCTGGTAATTCGCAAACGAACATTTGCGGTGCAACGGCTGGATGCCAGAGCGATTCAGGATTTTTTCCACCCGCAACTGACGATTCAGGCGGTTGATCTCCTCGCAACGTTTCTGGCCTTCAGCAAGTTGCCACTCGCGCCACTCCGCAACCGTTCTGAATGGGGCGGTTACATGTGGTGGGGTCAGTCTGCGGATACGCTCCAGAACGCCTCCTGTCGCAATATTTTTCATGGTCTGTTACCCCCTGAAGCCTGGCGGGATCGCACTGTCCGGCAACGAGACGGTGTTAACCTGTCGGAGCAACGTCTCAGGCCGAACACCTTTCGGCGCGAACAGGCCCTGGTATTCATTGGCGATGCTGTGTCGAATCACCTGCTCAGGTGTAAAACCCTGCTGACGGAATTTTTCCAGTTCCCGTATCGCCCCGTTAGCGCCCTGCTCCGTTCGAATCGGTTTTCGCAATGCCTGTCTGAACCGGACCCACTCATGCCAGAGTGTTTCCGGCAACCAATCGGGCAGCTCAATAGCCTCCGGCTCGAATTTTTTAGACGCTCGTTTTTGGCGAGGGGGATTTAGGGGGAGATCAGTATTTAGATCTTCCTCTTCCTCTTCCTCTGGTAACGCTTTTTGATCCGTTTGTGTAACGCTGACAGCGTTACCTTTTCGTTTCAGTTCACGTATTTTTGTAACTCGTTCGTTTGTAACCGCCCGTTTTTTAGAGCTTTTTCCGTTATGGCGTTCAAAGTTAGGTAGAGAAAGCCCAACGTCATTTTCGACCAGCCATCCAACCTGAATTAACGCATCAGCAAAACCAGCCATAAAAGTGATGCGATCTATTGCACTTTTTGTAACGCCGCGAGCGTTACAATCTGCATTACCGTCTATCATTTGTTGATCCGCCCATGCCCAGAAGCGAATAACCTTCCCTAATGCGGCATCTGGATCAATATTCAGAATCTCAGCAAGCCTGAATATTTCCGGCTTATCCGGCGTAATAACCTCGAGCTTTATCCAGTTTGAAGCCATTTGTTTTCACCTTGTAACGCTCGCAGCGTTACATTTAACTGATACCGAACAAAACAATCCGGCACGATTAATTTCAATCAATGCACTACGACAGAATCACCGGGCGACCCACCACCGCTGAAATGTGCTTTCCGGTAAACGGCCTGGACTGCATCATCATGCGCATCAATTGCCGTACTCAACGCTTCCTGCGCCGCCAGTAATGCACGGCGTTCCAGGGTATCGAAGATGCAGAGTCGGTGACGCAGCTCGCGCGGAAGAATTGCCAGAACCGCAGGGATCAGTGTCTGAATTTTTTCCCTTTGCGCTTTCGTTTCACCTTTTAACCAACGGTGATAGATGTTCTGCTGATTATTCCAGTCCTTGCCTGGTACCAGGGGCAATTCGCCGCCCCCCTGGCGCAGATATTCTTCAGTAATTGCATTGGCTACCCATGCCTGCCCTTTTTCAGCGGCCAGGGCTAACAGCACTGATTCGATGTGCTCATGCCTGATTTTCATGAATCAACTCCTGTGCATTTTGTGTGTTAGCCTTACATCCAACAGGTAAACCATCGGTCGGATTCGGGTAGATATCAGGCCGGAGTTCATGAGGTGTAACCTCGAAATTCGTAGCCTCTGCGATACGCAATACCTTTTCAGGGCTTAACTGACTACGTCCAGTAGCAACGAGGCTAATCATTGATTGCGAACAACCAGCCAGCGCGGCCAAACAAGACTGTCGTACACGATTTTTTTTTCAAATATTCATCTAATGTCATAAGGGTCACCTTAGTAATGTTCGCCAAAATATTAACTATACTAATTTAAATGATCAACAGTTATATCAGTTTGAGATTATGAGCTGTGTTCATAAGATGGTGGTATGAGAAGAAAACGCGAAGAAATCGCATCACCAGAAGCTACGCAGCGTCTACGCGGAATCTGGGATGCAAAAAAAAGAGAGCTCAAATTGACTCAGGAGCTTGCTGCCGAGCTAATGGGCTTTGAGACGCAATCTACGGTTAGCCACTATCTCAACGGAAAGGCTCCACTTAACACTGATGCGGCATTAAAATTCGCAGTATTGCTAAGAGTTAAGCCTGAAGACTTGAGGCCTGATTTAGCTGATCTGATGAATTACGTCCGTTCCTCTGGAACTTATGACGAAAGTTTCGAAGGCGAAGGGTGGCGGATGGTTAACAAGCAACAAGCTGATTTACTGGATCTTTTTGATATCCTCCCCGAATCAGAAAAAGCAAAACTAATCGAAAGGCTTAAAGGCCAGAATGAACTCTACAAAGAAGCGTTTGAAAATATGCTGGCAGCTCAGAAACGCATGAAGAAATAGCCCCCACTACCTCGTAACTAAACCGCCATCCCTGGCGGTTTTTTTGTCCCCTGCGCCCCCATCGCCTTACTTTTTTATCAAAAAAAAACACTAAAATTTTCATTAGGATAGTACATTTTTATCAATAAAATGCATATTTATGTTGATCATCAATATGAATATAACTAATATTATTGCAGAAGCAGCACGGCGCTGTAGGTTTTAGTTCCGCCACCCGGCGTTAAGGGGAGAGATAAGATGGTGCATTACGAAGTAGTTCAGTATTTGATGGATTGTTGCGGTATCACTTACAACCAGGCTGTGCAGGCTTTACGCAGCAACGACTGGGATCTCTGGCAGGCAGAAGCCTCTATCCGCAACAACAAAATGTGAGGTGCGAAAAATGCAAAAAATCGACCTCGGCAATAACGAATCCCTGGGGTGCGGCGTGTTCCCCAACCAAGATGGAACGTTCACTGCCATGACTTATACCAAAAGCAAGACATTCAAAACTGAAACGGGCGCACGTCGCTGGCTTGCCAGAAATACTGGCTAATCCATTATTTGGATTAATTCAATATTCTCGCTGTAGGGGTATAGCAGAAACCACCAAAGCCCGGAGGTGGTGAAATAAAACCGGGCACAACACGAAGGCGCATTTCCGATATCCATAAAGAGTCGGTTTTGTCTGTTAAATTTAAATGGTGGGAGTGCGCCTCCGGTTGTAAATAACGACATTGCTGTGTGTAGTCTTGGCGGCATCAGTTTTTTCTTGAAGTTCGGCTGATGTCCGCCCCTTTTTAAAGTGAATTTTGTGATGCGGTGAATGCGGCTAAGCGCACGCGGAACAGTTAAAAGCATCAGTGTTATGGGTGGATTATCCGGCGTTAATTGTTAACTGGTTAACGTCACCTGGAGGCACCAGGCACCGCATCAACAAAGTTCATTTGTAAAAATGGAGATAATTATGATTGCACATCACTTCGGAACTGATGAAATACCACGTCAGTGTGTGACTCCTGGCGATTATGTTCTTCATGAAGGCCGGACATATATTGCCTCGGCAAACAATATTAAAAAGCGAAAACTTTATATTCGTAACCTGACCACAAAAACATGCATTACTGACTGCATGATTAAAGTCTTCCTCGGTCGTGATGGTTTACCTGTAAAGGCGGAGTCATGGTGATGACTAAGAAAATAAAATGTGCTTACCACCTTTGCAATAAAGAAGTTGAAAAAAGCAAAAGCATTACAAAACCACTTCATTTCATGCGTGGAGTTATCCCAACGACGGAAATGAAAAAATATTGTAGTGAAATATGTGCCGAAAAAGACCAGATGGCACACGAACTTTAATTAACTGACTATTCGAAACTGAATTTATGCCAGCAATGGCAGGGATTCACTCAACCTTAATTAAGGAGAAAAACATGATTACCAATTATGAAGCCACTGTTGTAACTACCGATGACATTGTTCACGAGGTTAATCTGGAAGGAAAGCGTATTGGCTACGTGATTAAAACAGAAAATAAAGAAACCCCATTCACTGTGGTTGATATCGACGGTCCATCAGGCAACGTAAAAACACTTGATGAAGGTGTCACAAAAATGTGCCTGGTTCACATCGGAAAGAATCTGCCCGCAGAAAAAAAAACCGGATTTCTGGCAACTCTGATTGCAATGAAATTAAACGGTGAAATCTGAAAGAAATAGCCTGCGTATGGCGCAGGCTATGAACAGTGTGTATCCGGCAAGATCATTCACTGAACAAAACGAATTTTAATCTGAGTTGAGGTTAAAAAACAATGAGCACAAAACCACTCTTCCTGTTACGGAAAGCGAAAAAATCATCCGGTGAACCTGACGTCGTCTTGTGGGCAAGCGACGATTTTGAATCGACCTGTGCCACTCTGGACTACCTGATCGTTAAGTCAGGTAAAAAACTGAGCAGCTATTTTAAAGCTGTTGCCACGAATTTTCCTGTCGTTAATGACCTTCCCCCTGAAGGTGAGATCGATTTTACCTGGAGTGAACGCTATCAACTCAGCAAAGACTCCATGACCTGGGAACTAAAACCGGGAGCAGCGCCAGACGACGTTCACCACCATGATAATGCTCAGGAAACCAAAGAACTGGCGGGGGGCCAGGAAGAAAACGCGCAGGCAGACGCCCACGGGGATTGCCAGGATTGCGAAGTCTCTGTAGCCACTTTGCGGTTCACACAGCGTCTTCTGCACATTTTTACGTATGCGGCCGGGGATCGGAAATACCTGCATCATGCCACCCGTGAACAACGCGAACACATCACTGCTCTTGAGATGGATCAGGAAAACAGCTATGTCCAGAATCTGCTGTTGGCCATACGCGGCATGGCAGAACCGACAACTCTGGATAATGCCGCCCTGCTCCGCCTGACTGATGCAATTAAGGCAGTTTTCTCTATCACGAAAAAACATCAGCCCTATGAATTTAAGAATTTCATTTCAGCCTGGCTGGATACCGAACACATTGATCGCGGTCTTCTGACAAAAGAATGGCGAAAAGGGAATCGTGTTTCACGCATCACTCGCACGGCTTCCGGTGCTAATGCTGGCGGCGGGAACCTCACCGATCGCGGCGAAGGTTTCGTCCACGATCTGACGTCACTGGCGCGCGATGTAGCCACTGGCGTACTGGCCCGTTCAATGGATGTGGACATCTATAACCTTCATCCTGCACACGCTAAACGCATTGAGGAAATTATCGCTGAAAATAAACCGCCCTTTTCTGTTTTCCGCGACAAATTCATCACCATGCCTGGCGGGCTGGATTATTCCCGCGCCATCGTGGTTGCGTCCGTGAAAGAAGCACCAATTGGGATCGAGGTCATCCCCGCGCACGTCACTGAATATCTGAACAAAGTACTGACTGAAACCGATCATGCCAACCCTGATCCGGAAATCGTGGATATTGCCTGCGGTCGCTCCTCTGCCCCGATGCCGCAGCGTGTAACAGAAGAAGAAAAACAGGATGATGAAGAAAAACCGCAACCATCTTGCGCAATGGCAGATGAACAGGCAACGGCTGAAACAGTGGAACCGGATGCAACTGAACATCATCAGGACACGCAGCCGCTGGATGCTCAGTCACAGGTAAATTCTGTTGATGCGAAATATCAGAAACTGCGGGCAGAACTCCATGAAGCCCGGAAAAACATTCCGCCCAAAAATCCTGTCGATGCAGACAAATTACTGGCTGCCTATCGCGGAGAATTTGTTGAAGGGATTAGCGACCCAAATGATCCGAAATGGGTTAAGGGGATCCAGACCCGCGATTCTGTGTACCAGCATCAGCCAAAAACGGAACAGAACGACCGAAAATCGGAACAAAACGGCCAAAATGCGCGACAAAATGAACCAGATGCGCAACAGGAACCGGAAAAAGTCTGCGCCGCCTGCGGTCAGACTGGCGGGGATAACTGCCCTGACTGTGGTGCGGTAATGGGCGACGCAACATACCAAGAAACATTCGATAAAGAGAATCAGGTTGAAGCTAAGGAAAATGATCCGGAGGAAATGGAAGGCGCTGAACATCCGCACAAGGAGAACGCTGGCAACCATCCGCATCACGATTGCAGTGATGAAACTGGTGAAGCGTCAGCTCCTGTAGCAACTGAAATCATGTGGCCGTCATATTTCGAGCCAGGCCGCTATGAAAACCTCCCGAACGAGGTTTATCACTCCGCCAACGGAATAAGCAGCACGATGCTGAAGGATGCCCGTATCAGCCTGATGTATTACCACGGGCGGCACATTGCCGGAACTATTCCGAACGAGGAAAGTGATGCACTGCTGCGTGGGCGGATCATTCACAGCTATGTTCTGGAAACGGATAAATTCGCTGATGAATATGCCATTCCGGTACCGGTTCCTGAATATGTGGTTACTACTTCTAACGAACTGACCGCCATCATTAAAAAACACAATGCCAGTCTGCCAGCACTGATGACACCAGAGCAGATGAAAGAGTGGATCGAAAGCTACAACAGCACTCTTATACAGCCACTGTCTGTAAGTGCTGGGGCCGAAGAAACAGGCATCCTTTACGGTTCGCTTCCGGTGGAATTTCGGCGTATTCCTGAGGGGGAAAAACATACAGCATCAGCAATGAAAGCCTGTATTAAAGAATACAACGCAAGCCTCCCTCCTCTGTTGAAAACCAGTGGAGCACGGGAGCAGCTTCTAGATCAAATTGAAACTGTAGACCCAGAACTGGCAAAAAAAGAACGTGCTAAATCTTTGCCTTACAACATCAGTGGCACAAAAGAGCAATTAACCGAAATCGCACGGAAAATTCGCCCGGAACTGGTGACACTGGAGGACTGGCAAAAACGCCAGCAAGAAGAAAACGCCGGGAAAACGTTTATCAGTCCGGATATGTATGAACAGGCAAAAAATATTCACGCTGCAATGCAAAACAATACTGATGCAGCAAGGCTACTCAACCACCCGGATCGCAAATCTGAAATCAGCTATTTCGGGTTTGATGAAGAAACCGGGCTGGAAATCAGGGTCCGTCCTGATATCGAAATCCGGCTGCCATACGAAAGCATTTGCGCTGACGTGAAGTCAGTCAGCCTCGGTTATGTGCGGCAGGAACGACTTAAAGATCGCCTGCACCGTGAAATTATTGAGCATGATTATCACCTCAGCGCCGCAATGTATTGCGATGTGGCAAACCTGGACAAATTTTTCTGGATCTTCGTCAACAAAGATGCTGGCTATCACTGGGTGGCTGTCGTGGAAGCCTCGCAGGAACTCCTGGAACTTGGTCGACAGGAATATCGCCGGACGCTACGCCAGATAAACGAAGCCCTAGAGACAAACAACTGGCCAGCACCGATTACCGAAAGTTATACCGACGAATTAAACGACTTTGATCTTCGTCGTCTTGAAGCACTGCATCTGGCTTAATGGAGAACCTGACCATGCAAAATACCAATATCATCACGACAGAGCAGACACCAAATACCATTTCTGCCAGTAACACTATTTTTAACGTTCAGGCGTTGACACAACTTCAGGCAGTAGCCGGGTTGATGTCACAGGCCACCGTCACAGTTCCCGATCACCTTCGCGGAAATCCTGCCGACTGCATGGCAATCATCATGCAAGCCATGCAATGGGGCATGAACCCCTACGCTGTGGCTCAGAAAACACACCTGGTAAACGGAGTTCTGGGTTATGAAGCACAACTGGTTAACGCTGTGATCTCTAGCTCAAGTGCAATTGTAGGCCGCTTCCATTACAAGTACGAGGGAGACTGGGAGAAATGCTCTCGCACCCGAGTGGAGACCGTTAAGAAAACGGCCAAAGGAGGCGGAATCTATGAGAAAAAAGAAACGATCCCATGTTGGACCAGTGAAGATGAGTATGGTCTCTCAGTTCGAGTTGGTGCAGTTCTTCGCGGTGAAAGTGAGATTACCTGGGGAGAACCGGTGTTTCTTTCCAGCGTGATTACGCGTAATTCTCCTTTATGGACCTCAAACCCGAAACAACAGCTCGCCTATCTGGCGTTGAAATACTGGGCTCGCCTTTATTGTCCTGACGTCATCCTGGGCGTGTATACCCCGGACGAACTGGAAGAGCCACAGGAAAAAATCATCAATCCTGTGCCGGTACAGAATTATAGCGAGGTAAGCGAGCAGCGAACAGAAACCATCGAACAGCGTATTGACGAAGCGTGGATTGATGAATTCCGGCAGCGTGTCGAAAGCGCGGCCACGACTGAGGAAACCACTGCATTACGCCAAGAGATAGAGGATCAGAAAAACCAGATCGGCGAATTCTTTGCCGAGCTTAAAGGAAAAGTGGTTCGGCGTCATCACCGTCTCAATGCTATTGCCAGTATCGAGAAGATGATAAATGACCTTCCTTCATCAGGTGATCCAGAAGCAGAACAAAAATTTACTGCTCTGGAAAATACGCTGAATGCTGCCCGGCCACATCTGGGTGAATTATATGAGGCGTATAAAACGACACTGACAGATATGAAACCAGAATATATCGGCTCCTGATATTGACTTTGGCGGTGTAGCCTCACCGCCATCACAAAATTTTATTATATGAGAGAAAAGAAAAAGTCAAACCATGCCCTTTTTGTGGTTGTCCATCAGTAACGGTGAAAGCCATTTCAGGATATTACCGCGCGAAGTGTAACGGATGCGAATCCCGAACCGGCTATGGTGGAAGTGAAAAAGAAGCACTCGAACGATGGAATAAACGAACCACTGGAAATAATAATGGAGGTGTTCATGTATAAAATTACCGCCACTATTGAAAAGGAAGGTGGCACTCCTACTAACTGGACAAGGTACTCAAAAACAAAGTTAACCAAATCGGAATGCGAAAAAATGCTCTCAGGGAAAAAAGAAGCAGGCGTTTCCAGAGAGCAGAAAGTAAAACTGATAAATTTTAATTGCGAGAAACTTCAGTCCTCGTGAATTGCATTGTATTCAAATTAAAACTTCATAGCTGATTATTAATAATCAACATCGGGCGTCAATTTCAGTCTAACATTGGCGCCTGCCAGAGGTGATGCGATGGCACAAGTGATCTTTAATGAAGAGTGGATGGTTGAATACGGTCTGATGCTTCGTACTGGTCTGGGGGCCAGACAAATTGAAGCATACCGCCAGAACTGTTGGGTGGAAGGCTTCCACTTCAAACGAGTATCTCCTTTAGGTAAGCCAGACAGCAAGCGAGGGATTATCTGGTACAACTATCCGAAGATAAATCAGTTTATCAAAGACTCATGATATGTCTAAATTACCAACAGGTGTCGAGATTCGGGGAAAATACATTCGCATCTGGTTCATGTTTCGAGGAAAACGATGTCGGGAAACATTGAAAGGCTGGGAGGTTACTAACAGTAATATTAAAAAGGCCGGGAATTTAAGAGCGTTGATAGTTCACGAAATCAATTCCGGCGAATTCGAGTATTTAAGACGTTTTCCCCAGTCCAGCACTGGGGCAAAAATGGTGACAACGAAGGTCATAAAAACATTCGGGGAGCTTTGTGATATCTGGACAAAAATTAAAGAGACAGAGTTAACAACAAACACAATGAAGAAAACGAAATCACAATTAAAAACACTCAGGATAATAATTTGTGAGAGTACCCCAATATCACATATTCGTTATAGCGATATCTTAAACTACCGGAATGAACTGCTGCATGGAGAAACGCTTTACCTGGATAATCCAAGATCCAACAAAAAAGGAAGAACCGTGCGTACAGTTGATAACTATATCGCCCTGCTCTGTTCGTTGTTACGTTTTGCGTATCAGTCGGGATTTATATCAACCAAACCATTTGAAGGAGTAAAAAAATTACAGCGAAACAGAATAAAGCCTGATCCGTTATCTAAAACAGAATTCAATGCATTAATGGAAAGTGAAAAAGGACAGAGCCAGAACTTGTGGAAATTTGCCGTTTACTCCGGGCTTCGTCACGGGGAACTGGCTGCTCTGGCATGGGAGGATGTGGATTTCGAGAAGGGAATTGTGAATGTCAGAAGAAACCTGACGATACTTGATATGTTCGGTCCCCCAAAAACAAATGCCGGGATCCGGACGGTAACATTACTGCAGCCGGCTCTTGAAGCACTGAAGGAGCAATACAAACTGACCGGGCATCATCGCAAAAGCGAAATCACTTTTTATCATCGGGAGTACGGCAGAACTGAAAAGCAAAAACTGCATTTTGTTTTCATGCCCAGGGTGTGTAACGGAAAACAGAAACCTTATTACTCGGTAAGCAGTTTGGGAGCGAGATGGAATGCAGCTGTAAAACGTGCTGGTATTCGCCGCCGTAATCCGTACCATACGCGACATACTTTTGCCTGCTGGCTGTTGACGGCAGGAGCGAACCCGGCATTTATAGCCAGCCAGATGGGGCATGAAACTGCGCAGATGGTGTATGAAATTTACGGTATGTGGATTGATGACATGAACGACGAACAGGTAGCTATGTTGAATGCGCGGTTACCGTAGTTGCAAAGTTTGCCCCCAATTTGCCCCATTTAGTACCAGAGAACTGAAATAATGCAAGAAAATCAACAAATTACAAAGAAAGAACAATACAACCTGAACAAATTACAAAAACGTCTGCGTCGTAACGTGGGCGAAGCCATTGCTGACTTCAATATGATTGAAGAAGGCGATCGCATCATGGTTTGCCTCTCCGGGGGTAAAGACAGCTATACCATGCTGGAAATTCTGCGCAATTTGCAGCAAAGCGCGCCAATCAATTTTTCGCTGGTGGCTGTTAACCTCGATCAAAAGCAACCGGGCTTCCCGGAACACGTTCTGCCCGAGTATCTTGAAAAGCTGGGCGTTGAGTACAAGATTGTTGAAGAGAACACTTACGGTATCGTGAAAGAGAAGATTCCGGAGGGCAAAACCACTTGCTCACTGTGTTCTCGTCTTCGTCGCGGTATCCTTTATCGTACCGCAACGGAACTGGGAGCGACGAAGATCGCGCTGGGTCACCATCGTGACGATATCCTGCAAACGTTGTTCTTAAATATGTTCTACGGCGGCAAGATGAAAGGTATGCCTCCGAAACTGATGAGCGATGATGGCAAACATATCGTGATTCGCCCTCTGGCCTACTGCCGCGAGAAAGATATTCAGCGCTTTGCCGATGCAAAAGCGTTCCCGATTATTCCGTGCAACCTGTGCGGTTCACAGCCTAACCTGCAACGTCAGGTGATTGCTGACATGTTGCGTGACTGGGATAAACGTTATCCGGGGCGTATCGAGACGATGTTCAGCGCGATGCAGAATGTGGTGCCGTCGCATCTGTGCGATACCAACCTGTTCGATTTCAAAGGCATTACCCACGGTTCTGAAGTGGTTAACGGGGGTGATCTGGCGTTTGATCGCGAAGAGATCCCTCTACAACCGGCGGGTTGGCAGCCTGAAGAAGATGAAAATCAGTTGGATGAGTTACGACTGAATGTGGTTGAAGTGAAATAACCCGGATAGCGCCCGATGCGCAAGCTTATCGGGCTACTCTTATGGAGGCCGGATAAGACGCGGCCAGCGTCGCATCCGGCAATCCCGAAGAAGATGTTGACTCTTGCACCCTGCGATTCAACATTTCATTATTTTAATAACCGCACCCGGCACGTTTTTCCTTTAATCTTCCCGCCCTGTAACTGTTTCCATGCTTTATGAGCAACAGCCTGACGCACCGCGACATAGACATGCGCCGGATGCACGGCGATTTTGCCAATATCTGCGCCATCAAGCCCGATATCTCCTGTCAGCGCACCTAATACATCACCCGGGCGCATTTTGGCTTTTTTCCCGCCATCGATACATAACGTTGCCATTTCGGTTTCCAGCGGCACAATAGAACTATTAACTGGCGGCGTTTGCCAGTTAAGTTTTATCTGCAACATGTCAGAAATGATATTGGCCCGCTGTGCTTCTTCCGGGGCACAGAAACTGATCGCCAGACCGCTATTTCCTGCACGCGCTGTACGACCGATGCGATGCACATGAACTTCAGGATCCCACGCCAGCTCAAAGTTCACCACCAGCTCAAGCGATTTAATATCCAGACCTCGCGCAGCAACATCAGTCGCAACCAGTACACGGGCGCTACCGTTAGCAAAACGTACCAGGGTCTGATCGCGATCACGTTGCTCCAGATCGCCGTGTAACGACAATGCACTTTGCCCTACTTCATTCAGCGCGTCGCAGACAGCCTGGCAATCTTTTTTGGTATTGCAAAACACCACGCAAGAGGATGGCTGATGCAAACTTAATAACCGTTGCAACAACGGAATTTTGCCTTTGCTGGATGTCTCATAAAATTGTTGTTCAATAGGTGGCAGAGCATCTGTTGAGTCAATTTCAATCGCTAAAGGATCGCGTTGCACTCGTCCGCTGATTGCGGCGATGGCTTCCGGCCAGGTTGCCGAAAACAGAAGCGTCTGTCGAGATGCTGGCGCAAAACGGATGACATCATCAATGGCGTCGCTAAATCCCATATCCAGCATGCGGTCGGCCTCATCCATCACCAGCGTATTCAACGCATCCAGTGATACCGTGCCTTTTTGCAGATGATCCAACAAACGGCCCGGCGTTGCCACGATAATATGCGGCGCATGTTGCAACGAATCACGCTGCATACCGAACGGTTGACCACCGCACAACGTCAAAATTTTGGTATTTGGCAGAAAACGCGCCAACCGACGCAATTCACCTGCCACCTGATCCGCCAGTTCACGCGTAGGACACAGCACTAAAGCCTGGGTTTGAAATAGCGACGCATCAATTTGCTGTAACAAGCCGAGGCCAAAAGCCGCCGTTTTGCCGCTGCCGGTTTTCGCCTGCACGCGAACATCTTTTCCGGCAAGGATCGCCGGAAGCGCGGCGGCCTGCACCGGCGTCATAGTTAAATAACCCAACTCATTAAGGTTCGTGAGTTGGGCGGGAGGCAAAACATTCAGGGTAGAAAAAGCGGTCACAATCTATTCTCGTGGTCATCGACGCAAAGTTAGCAGGCGCGTATCCTCGCAGATCTACGCTCACGATGCGACAATTTAATCGGTTCTTCATCGGGTGGTGGGTCAGGCATGGGTTGCGGACGAGGGATCGGATCGGGCACTGGAACAGGATCGCCAGGAATCGGTTCAGGGACAGGAATTTGCAAATAAATAAGTGTCGTCATATTTCCCTCCGGTCATTGGGTGGACTCTTAAAGGGTAGACGCTGATAAATAACAGGCAAAAAAAAGCCGACTCATCAAAGTCGGCGTCGTACGAATCAATTGTGCTATGCAGTAATTCAAAAAAGGAAGTAAGACAATATGGAGCGCAACGCCCATCGCTTGACGTTGCATTCACCTGCAAGAGAGATATTGCCCTGAATGGGTAGAGAGTTTATTGACTTCGCTCAAACTTTGCGGCGTTTTTGTATACAGACATCCGGGAAAATTGCTTTTGTTACAACCATTTACTACGATGCAACCATAAAGCAACACCACCAATAAGAACAACTAACAGAATACAAAAAATTGAAAATCCGAATTGCCACCCGCCGCCTGGGATCCCACCAAGGTTGACGCCAAATAACCCGGTCAGAAAGGTACTGGGTAAAAAGACCATTGCCATCAACGACATTGTATAGGTACGACGCGCTAAATTTTCCTGCATCACCTGAGCGATTTCATCCGCCATCACGCCAGTCCGTGCTATACAGGCGTCGATTTCGTCAAGCCCGCGCCCAAGGCGATCGGCAATATCCTGCATACGACGGCGTTGGTCATCGCTCATCCACGGCAAACGTTCACTGGCAAGACGAGCATAAACATCACGTTGCGGTGCCATATAGCGACGCATCACAATTAATTGTTTGCGCAGCAGAGCCAGGAATCCACGCGGTGGAATTTGCTGATCAAGGAGATTATCTTCAAGGTCGATAATTTTATCGTGCAGCTGCTCGATAAATTCGCTGGAATGATCGGTCAACGCATCACATACATCCACCAGCCATCCCCCGCAATCGGTCGGACCCGTGCCCTCTTCCAGATCGCTTACCACATCGTCCAGCGCCAGCACTTTGCGTTGTCGGGTCGAAACAATTAACCGCCCGTCCATATATACACGCATGGCGACCAGTTGATCGGGGCGTTCATCGGTGCTGCCGTTTATACAGCGCAATGTAATCAGCGTGCCTTCACCGAGACGGCTGACTCGGGGCCGTGTGCTCTCGCCCGCCAGCGCATCACGTACGTTATTGGGAAGCAGCGGTGTTGTCGCCAGCCATTGGGCGCTATCATGGTGTACATAATTAAGGTGGAGCCAGCAGGGATGCGCTTCATCAATCACATCTGTATTTTCCAGCGGTTTAACGCCGCCTCTACCATCCAGCATCCAGGCAAATACTGCATCCGGGACATTAACGTCCGATCCCTTAATCGCTTCCACAGTGCCTCCATCATCAACGCATTATTTTGTAGTCTAGCCTTCTGGCCCTGTTACGCAACATCTCATCACCCCATTACCCTGAAATGATTAATAAAATTCTGTCTAAATTGAATACAAAAAGCAAAATGCTTTTCCATATACAAACCGTGTGAAGTGTTAAATAGCGTCTATCATTATCAGAATTATCTGATCATATGACGTGGCTTTTTTGCGATCGGATAGCAACAAAAATTGATAAAAATAACGGGATCTCAATGATTACGCACAACTTCAATACCCTGGACTTACTCACCAGTCCTGTCTGGATCGTTTCGCCCTTTGAGGAACAGTTAATTTATGCCAACAGCGCGGCGCGACTGTTGATGCAAGACCTCACGTTTAGTCAGCTACGAACCGGTCCCTATTCCGTCTCCTCACAAAAAGAACTGCCGAAATACCTCTCCGATCTGCAAAACCAACACGATATTATCGAAATCCTCACCGTTCAGCGCAATGAAGAGGAAACAGCATTGAGTTGTCGGCTTGTTTTGCGAAAGCTGACAGAAGCAGAACCGGTGATTATTTTCGAAGGTATCGAAGCACCGGCAACGCTGGGTTTAAAAGCCAGTCGCTCGGCAAATTATCAGCGCAAAAAACAAGGTTTTTATGCGCGCTTTTTTCTGACTAACTCTGCACCAATGTTGTTGATTGACCCCTCACGAGATGGCCAAATCGTTGATGCTAACCTCGCCGCGCTCAATTTCTATGGCTATAACCATGAAACGATGTGCCAGAAACATACCTGGGAAATAAATATGCTCGGGCGACGCGTCATGCCTATCATGCATGAAATTTCGCATTTACCCGGTGGCCATAAGCCTTTGAATTTTGTTCATAAACTGGCGGATGGTTCGACTCGTCATGTGCAGACCTATGCTGGGCCGATTGAAATTTATGGCGACAAGCTCATGTTATGTATTGTGCATGATATTACTGAGCAAAAACGGCTGGAGGAGCAGCTGGAACATGCTGCCCACCATGACGCGATGACCGGATTACTGAATCGGCGACAGTTTTATCACATTACCGAGCCAGGCCAAATGCAGCACCTCGCCATCGCTCAGGATTACAGCTTATTGCTCATCGACACCGATCGTTTTAAACACATTAACGATCTCTATGGGCATTCTAAAGGTGATGAGGTGTTATGCACCCTCGCCCGCACTCTCGAAAGTTGCGCTCGCAAAGGCGATTTGGTGTTTCGTTGGGGAGGCGAAGAGTTTGTCTTATTGCTACCAAGAACCCCACTGGATACCGCGCTTTCGCTGGCTGAAACTATCCGCGTAAGCGTGGCAAAAGTGAGTATTTCGGGCTTACCACGCTTTACCGTCAGCATTGGTGTGGCGCATCACGAAGGAAATGAAAGCATCGATGAACTGTTTAAACGCGTTGATGATGCTTTGTATCGGGCGAAAAATGATGGACGCAACCGCGTGCTGGCGGCATAGGCCGCGGATGCGTCTCGAGATCAACGACTGCGCTTAGCGTGGCGCTCCCAGTTTTCTTGCTTTGCCTGTGCCGTTTTACGTAGTGCGACGTAACACGCCCCGCTGCCGCCATGATGCGGTAGCGCGGTACAATATGCCTGGACATCATCAAATTCGGTCAACCAGCGCGCCACATAGCTGCGGACAATATTGGCATGCGATTTATCTTCCCGCCCTTTACCATGAATAATCAGCACATTACGCAAACCATCCGCCAGGGCTTGTTGAATGAAACTGAACACCATTTTGCGGCACTCTTCCACCGGCTGGCGCAAAAGATTCAGGCTCGCCTGTTGCGGATATTTACCACTGCGCAGCTTATCCAGCACCCCGTGTTGCAACCCTTCCCGCCGAAACTCCAGCGGCTGACTTAGCGGGATGATGTCGAGAAATCCGGTGGTGAGGAAATTATCAAGTTGCAGCGTGTCGATACGCTGCGGCGCACGTTGGTTACGCGTTGGATGCCAGTGGACATCTGTAGCACGTTTCAGCGGCTGGACATCTTCCATGGCGTCAAGAAACAGCGATTTGTCGTCAAGGTTCATGTAACCTCCTATGCAGCTTCACACGTCGTGATTCAGACGGGTTAATTGTTCATACTTACTGCATCGTTCCCTTCACAGATTGAAACAATACTCTACTTCATACCTGTGAGTATCTGCGCAGGCGGGGCATTTTATACTAGCCTGTTAGCAGTATCGAACAGTTTAGCCCGAGTTTAATTCAGCACAGGCTCCGATCAGGATGATTTATTCATAGCAGGAACCAACAAAAATGCGATAAATAACAGACCACTGATTAGCAGAAAGGTATCCGAAAATGCCATAGTTTGCGCCTCCCTCAGCATCAATTGACTCAATAATTTGGTTGAAGCCAGTATTTCCGATGTCTGGTCACTTCCACTGCGATTAAAAAACAAAGCACTTCTGGAAATGAAGTCATTCACCGTATGGGGAACAGAAACCATTTTTTCACCCATTCTCGAAAAATGAAAATTAGTTCGATTATTGAGAATAGAGCCACACAGGGCAATACCAATCGCGCCCCCAAGATTACGTGTTAAATTAAATACACCAGAGGCTAACTTCAGCCGTTCTTTTGGAATTCCCCCCAGCGTTAATGTTACGATGGGGGCCATCGCAAACTGCTGCGAAATCCCTCTAATTGCCTGTGGAAACAGTAACTCCTGCCATCCCCATTCGTGGGTTATAGGGGTAAAAAGATACATTGAAAACACAAATCCACCCAGCCCCGCCATCAACAGCCATCGCAGATTTATTTTTTTACTTAACCAGAAGTAAAAGGGAACAGAAAATAACTGGAAAATACCTGTTGTGCAAACGGCAAAACCTATCTCTTCGGCATTTAATCCGCGAACCTGCCCCAAAAACACAGGTATTAAATATACAGTAGAGAATATCCCAACCCCTCCAGAAAAAGAAAAAAAACATCCCAGCGTGAAATTTTTATACTTAAAAGCATGAAGATCCATTATCGGATTGGATATTGTAAGTGTACGCGCAGCAAATAAAATAAAACTCACCAATGCCAGAACTGATGTCAGCAAAATAGTATTATCATCCAGCCATCCCCAGCGCGCTCCTTCTTCAAGGGTATATTCCAGACATCCCAGTGTCATGGCCAACAGGATAATACTCGGATAATCAGCAACTTTCAGTAAAGAGAGATCAGGTTTATCAAAATTAACCAGAAAAGGAATACTCAAAACTAAATATATGCCAGGTAATATATTGATATAAAATAGCCATCGCCAGTCGAGGTTATCAGTGATCCAGCCCCCCAGAGTTGGCCCTAGCGTCGGTGACAGTGAGGCCAGCGCACTGACTACCGCAGCAGCCAACCCCAACTCTTTACCCTGGTAATAAATAAACGCCGTCGTGAAAACTAAAGGGATCATGGATGCGCCAGCCGCTCCCTGTAAAGCACGAAACAAAATCATGATCTGAATATTCCATGCAAGTCCACACGCGATACTCATTAAAGTAAATATTCCCGCGGATAGAGTAAAAAGCCAACGAGTGGAAAATACCCGTGACAGCCACCCAGAGAGCGGAATAACAATAATCTCAGCAATTAAATAGCTGGTCTGAAGCCAGGCCATTTCGTCTTTACCTGCGGACAGACCACCACCTATTTCATTTAGGGATGACGATACAATTTGAATATCAAGCTGAGCAATAAATAATCCCATACACATACTGGCGAAAGCAATATGTTTACGCATAGACATCATCTCTCATCAACACTGACGGTGACGGACAGCCCCGGGCGAAGAAGTTGCTTTAATTCCTTTGCGTCGTCAAATGCAATCCGTACCGGGACACGCTGAACAATTTTGGTGAAATTGCCAGTGGCATTTTCTATCGGAATCAAGCTGAAACTGGCTCCTGTCGCTGGGGAAAGGCTTTCAATGTGACCGTGAAACACTTCCCCTTTGAGAATATCAGCACGGATCTCAGCCTTCATTCCTGGCTTCATTCCCGCTATTTGGTTTTCTTTATAATTTGCATCAACCCACAACTCACTGACTGGTACAAGTGAAACTAACGATGTGCCGCCTTCCACCCAACTGCCTGTATGGGCGCTGCGGTTTGCGACAATGCCATCAATCGGCGCACGAACAAGGGTATATTCCAGATCCAATAGTGCCTGAGTCAAAGCGGCCTGAACTTCTTCGATACTTGCACGTACGTTTTCTTCCTGAGCAGATAAAACTGCCAGCCGTTGCTTCTCCACCATGAAATCGTTCGCGGCTTTGCGCTCCTTTGCTGCGACCTGCTGGTAGTCAAACCTGGCGTTATCAATAATTTGTTGCGATATTGCCGCTGATTGTGCGAGTTTTTCATAACGTTCAGTATCTCGCAGGCGCTTTTGCTCCTCATGTTTTACTGCCTGCCATGTTTCACTGGCACTTTGAATTATCGACTGCTGCATCGTAATAGTGGCTTGAATGCTTTCGAGATTGGCTTTGCTACTTTTTATTTTTGCCTCAAGCCTGGCGACATTTGCACGATAATCCCGATCATCGAGACGCAGGATAATATCGCCTTTTTTTACGCTCTGATTATCGCGTACCTCTATAGCAGAAATATAACCAGAAACTTTACTTGCTACCGTGGTGATATTACCACCAATGTAAGCATCATCCGTCGTCTGTATAAATCTTCCTTTGCTTACCCACCAGATAAAAAAGACAACGCCAGCCAAAATAATACCGATCGCTACCACCCCAATAAGCTGTTTTTTAGAAATTATCATCACTCTTTACACCGTATATATCCGGAAACTTGCATTCGTCATATTTAAAATTTAACATGGCTTATTTGATGATTTCTGACAAAATACCTACTGTAAATGACAATCACACTGCAACCCAAAGCATCACCAGGGCATCACATTATCGGACTGGATTCGGAACATCTGAATGGAGGTACAGTTCCCTGGCATAAACATCTCTATGCCCAGTTGCTTTACCCGGCTGAAGGAGTCGTTCGTGTATGGGCTGGAGAAAGCGTCTGGCTAGTGCATGCCAGCAGCGCGCTTTGGCTGCCCCCACAAATGCCGCATAAGTTTGTTGCGACAGGCAACGTACTTTTAAAAACCGTACTGGTTTCAGAAGCGGAAAGTGAAACGCTGGGAAAAGTTTGCTTCATGACGGGTATTTCACCCCTGTTAAGGGAATTACTAATTGCAATTAACCAACTTCCACCGTCGCAAAGTACCACAGATAAACAACAGTTACGTTTTTCAGCCCTCGAGACACTGATACTTCAGGAAATAAAAATGGGGGTGAAAATGTCACTTGAACTCCCTTGGCCAAATGATGAGCGGCTACAGCAGCTTTGTGAGAATTTGCTAAACAACCAAGGGTATCTGCCAACACTGGATAATCTAGCGGATAAAATTAACGTCAGTAGCCGTACACTCATGCGCTTATTTGTTAAAGAGACGGGATTAACATTTCGCCACTGGGTTCAGCAAATGCACGTTATTTCTGCAGTGACGCTTCTTGATGATGGATATTCGTTGACCAAAATTGCCCATCGTCTGGGCTATGCCTCAGCTGAATCGTTCGGCAATATGTTTAAGCGTCGAACGGGCTACTCGCCCGGTAAATTTACTCGTCGATTAACGATGCATGATTATGCAATCACAAGACAAATGATTTAACTTATATTTTCGTGAAATCTGTCACTGAAGAAAATTGGCAACGGATGGGTAAAACCGTTATAACACTGTCACCGGTCACCAGGACCCCAGGCCGGATTTAAGACGAGGATGCACTGCTGTGTGTACTGTAGAGTCTGGCGGATGTCGACAGGCTCTATTTTTTTATGCAGTTTTAACTTTGCAGATAGCCGCATTCTCGCCGAAATTGCGTGATTAATGACGCGGTCAGTGGTGTCTGGCGACTATCACGCCGCTGAATCAAATAATAGGTCGCTTTCGGTAAAATTTCGCTAACCGGCAACATCACCAGCCCCTGTCCGTGCAAGGGATCGCAGCCCATTTCTTCAGGCAGTATGCTGAGAAAATCGCTTTTTGCCACCAGACTGATACAGGCTGAGAACGTCTCGCAGACTACGCCGACCTGTGGCGTTTGCGCCTGATCGTCAAGCAATTCACTCAACTGTTTGTAGTAGCTGCCGTGTGGCGTCGGCATTGTCCAGCTGTAGTCCAGTAACTGTTTGATCGAACGGGCACCAATGGCGGGATGTCCCGGGCGGCAAAAGATCGCGAATTGCTTTTCCAGTAATTTCTCAAAAGTAAATTCGTGGTCGTAGGGTCCCTGATAATAGGTATTGATGGTGAAATCCAGTTCTCCCTGGCGCAATTCATTAATCATCGACACCAGTTGCCCTTCCATAATGCGTACTTTTACCTGCGGATGCTGCTGATGAAAACGAGATATGACAGCTGGCATCAGACTGCGGGAAATACTGGCCCCCATGCCGATATTAATTTGCCCTGCCAGTTGCCCTTGTCGTTGGCGAATATCCTCTTGCGCTGCGCGCAGCTCTTCAAGAATAAGACTGGCGTGCTGATAAAAACTTTCACCGGCATCAGTTAACGTCACGCCTTTACTACGGCGAAAAAAGAGTTGTGCCGCCAACCCTTCTTCCAGCTCCTGAATAGATTTACTCAGTGCCGGTTGCGACATATTCAACATTCGGCTCGCTCCGCGAATGCTGCCCTGACGAGCCACTTCAACAAAAGCCCGAATTTGATGAATTTTTACCTGAAAAGCCATGACGCCACCGATAACCGTTATTTATCAGACCAAAGAAACTGGCATCTACTTTAATGCAGATGATTGTGTCAGGGTAATTTATGAACGGTTAAAACTGTGAAAAATCAGTTAGTGATAAGTAAAAACTATCGCTACATGAACCGGGTCACACTTTTTACTGATGACGGGAAAGGTTATGGAGTCTTTGAATCAATTTATTAATTCGCTTGCCCCAAAATTATCGCACTGGCGACGTGATTTTCACCACTATGCAGAGTCTGGCTGGGTGGAATTCCGCACTGCCACCCTTGTTGCGGAAGAATTGCACCAGCTCGGTTATTCACTGGCGCTGGGCCGCGAAGTAGTTAATGAAAGTAGCCGGATGGGATTACCTGATGAATTCACTCTACAACGCGAATTCGAGCGCGCTCGTCAACAGGGTGCGCTAGAACAATGGATTGCGGCTTTTGAAGGCGGTTTCACTGGCATCGTCGCTACCCTGGATACCGGTCGCCCCGGTCCGGTGATGGCTTTCCGTGTCGATATGGACGCGCTGGATCTCAGTGAAGAACGGGATGTCAGCCATCGCCCCTACCGCGACGGTTTTGCGTCATGTAACGCCGGAATGATGCATGCCTGTGGTCATGATGGACATACCGCCATTGGACTTGGGCTGGCGCATACCCTTAAACAGTTCGAGTCCGGACTACATGGCGTCATCAAACTGATTTTTCAACCTGCAGAAGAAGGTACGCGTGGCGCGCGGGCGATGGTCGATGCAGGTGTAGTGGATGATGTTGATTATTTTACTGCCGTGCACATTGGCACTGGCGTACCTGCGGGCACCGTGGTGTGCGGCAGTGATAATTTTATGGCAACCACCAAATTTGACGCGCACTTCACCGGGACCGCCGCTCACGCAGGCGCAAAACCAGAAGACGGTCACAATGCCTTGTTGGCGGCAGCACAAGCAACTCTTGCACTGCATGCAATCGCCCCGCACAGCGAAGGCGCTTCCAGAGTAAACGTGGGCGTTATGCAGGCAGGAAGCGGTCGTAATGTTGTTCCCGCCTCAGCGTTGCTGAAAGTGGAAACACGCGGGGCCAGCGACGTCATTAATCAATATGTTTTTGAACGTGCACAACAAGCGATTCAGGGCGCAGCAACCATGTATGGTGTCGGCGTTGAAACTCGTCTGATGGGTGCAGCTACCGCCAGTTCTCCTTCGCCGCAATGGGTCGCATGGTTGCAAAGTCAGGCAGCTCAGGTCCCGGGGGTCAATCAAGCCATTGAACGTGTTGAAGCGCCTGCGGGTTCCGAAGATGCCACATTAATGATGGCCCGCGTGCAGCAACATCAAGGGCAAGCCTCCTATATGGTGTTTGGCACACAGCTGGCGGCAGGTCATCACAACGAAAAATTCGATTTTGACGAGCAGGTTCTCGCTATTGCCGTCGAAACGCTGGCGCGCACCGCGCTCAATTTTCCCTGGACGCGAGGTATCTGATGCAGGAAATCTATCGTTTTATCGACGATGCGATTGAAGCCGATCGCCAACGTTATACCGATATTGCCGATCAAATCTGGGATCATCCAGAAACACGTTTTGAAGAGTTCTGGTCAGCGGAGCATCTGGCTTCGGCGCTGGAGTCTGCAGGCTTCACCGTTACCCGCAACGTAGGCAATATCCCAAATGCCTTTATTGCTTCGTTTGGTCAAGGCAAACCGGTTATCGCCCTGCTGGGGGAATATGACGCCCTGGCAGGTTTAAGTCAGCAAGCAGGTTGCGCGCAACCTACATCCGCGACGCCCGGTGAAAATGGTCACGGTTGCGGACACAATTTGCTGGGAACCGCCGCCTTTGCCGCAGCAATAGCCGTCAAGAAATGGCTGGAACAATATGGGCAAGGCGGCACGGTGCGCTTTTATGGTTGTCCTGGCGAAGAAGGCGGCTCGGGTAAAACGTTCATGGTCCGCGAGGGGGTATTTGATGATGTGGATGCGGCACTCACCTGGCACCCGGAAGCCTTTGCCGGTATGTTCAATACCCGCACGCTGGCAAACATTCAGGCATCATGGCGCTTTAAAGGGATCGCAGCACATGCCGCGAACTCCCCTCATTTGGGACGCAGCGCCCTTGATGCCGTAACGTTGATGACCACTGGCACCAACTTCCTCAACGAACATATTATTGAAAAAGCGCGCGTACACTATGCCATCATAGATAGCGGCGGGATCTCGCCCAACGTGGTCCAGGCGCAGGCAGAAGTGCTTTATCTTATCCGCGCCCCCGAAATGACCGATGTGCAGCATATTTATGATCGGGTCGCCAAAATCGCCGAAGGTGCGGCATTGATGACCGAAACCACGGTTGAATGCCGCTTCGACAAAGCCTGTTCCAGTTATCTCCCGAATCGCACCTTAGAAAATGCCATGTACCGAGCCCTATCCCATTTTGGTACCCCGGAATGGAACTGCGAAGAACTGGCTTTTGCGAAACAAATTCAGGCTACGCTCACCCCCAACGATCGGCAAAACAGTCTGAATAATATCGCTGCAACCGGTGGCAAAAACGGCAAGGCTTTTGCACTACGTCATCGTGAAACGGTACTGGCGAATGAAGTCGCTCCATATGCCGCCACCGATAACGTGCTTGCGGCATCGACTGATGTCGGCGACGTCAGTTGGAAACTGCCTGTTGCCCAGTGTTTCAGCCCCTGCTTTGCCGTCGGTACCCCGCTACATACGTGGCAACTGGTTAGCCAGGGGCGAACATCTATTGCTCATAAAGGAATGCTGCTGGCGGCGAAAACTATGGCAGCAACCACACTTAATCTCTTCATTGATTCAGGGCTATTGCAAGAATGCCAACAAGAGCATCAGCAAGTTACGGACACGCAACCGTATCACTGCCCTATCCCGAAAAACGTGACACCGTCACCTTTAAAATAACAACAACAACGCAAACACAACAAACGAGGAATGCCCATGAGTATGTCATCCATACCGTCGTCCTCCCAATCCGGGAAGCTCTATGGCTGGGTCGAAAGAATTGGTAACAAGGTTCCCCATCCTTTTTTGCTCTTTATCTATTTGATTATCGTACTCATGGTGACGACGGCAATTTTGTCGGCCTTTGGCGTCAGTGCGAAAAACCCGACCGATGGTACGCCGGTGGTCGTTAAAAACCTGCTCAGTGTGGAAGGATTACACTGGTTTTTACCCAATGTTATTAAAAACTTTAGCGGTTTTGCTCCACTTGGCGCGATCCTGGCGCTGGTTTTAGGTGCCGGTCTGGCGGAGCGCGTCGGCTTACTGCCAGCGTTGATGGTTAAAATGGCATCGCATGTGAATGCCCGCTACGCCAGTTATATGGTGCTGTTTATTGCTTTTTTCAGCCACATTTCTTCCGATGCGGCGTTAGTGATCATGCCACCGATGGGTGCGCTAATTTTTCTGGCGGTGGGCAGGCATCCAGTTGCAGGTTTACTGGCTGCCATTGCAGGCGTAGGTTGCGGCTTTACGGCTAATTTACTGATTGTCACAACCGACGTGTTGCTGTCGGGGATCAGCACGGAAGCGGCGGCTGCGTTCAATCCGCAAATGCACGTCAGTGTAATTGATAACTGGTATTTTATGGCCAGCTCCGTAGTCGTACTGACGATTGTTGGCGGCCTGATAACCGACAAAATCATCGAGCCACGGTTAGGTCAATGGCAGGGAAACAGCGATGAGAAACTGCAGACATTGACCGAAAGTCAGCGTTTTGGTTTACGCATAGCAGGTGTCGTATCGCTACTTTTTATTGCTGCGATTGCGCTGATGGTGATCCCGGAAAACGGGATATTGCGCGATCCGATTAATCACACCGTGATGCCATCACCCTTTATTAAAGGTATCGTGCCACTGATCATTCTTTTTTTCTTTGTGGTCTCGCTGGCTTATGGCATCGCTACCCGCACAATTCGACGTCAGGCGGATTTACCGCAATTAATGATTGAACCGATGAAAGAGATGGCGGGATTTATCGTGATGGTTTTTCCCCTCGCCCAGTTTGTCGCCATGTTTAACTGGAGCAACATGGGGAAATTCATCGCCGTGGGGCTGACCGATATACTGGAAAGTTCAGGGCTTAGCGGCATCCCGGCGTTTGTCGGTCTGGCGTTGCTTTCCTCTTTCTTATGCATGTTTATCGCCAGCGGTTCCGCAATCTGGTCGATTCTGGCCCCCATTTTCGTACCGATGTTTATGCTACTTGGCTTTCACCCGGCATTTGCGCAAATCCTCTTTCGTATTGCCGACTCATCCGTATTGCCTTTAGCGCCGGTATCTCCTTTTGTTCCACTGTTTCTTGGATTCCTGCAACGCTACAAACCAGACGCGAAACTGGGTACTTACTATTCGTTAGTTTTGCCCTATCCACTTATCTTTTTGGTGGTATGGCTGCTGATGTTGCTGGCGTGGTATCTTGTCGGTCTGCCGATAGGTCCGGGGATTTACCCACGTTTGTCTTAAGAGAGAACGGATGCTGAGATTACTTGAAGAAAAAATTGTCACGCCACTGGGTCCACTGTGGGTGATTTGCGATGAGCAATTTCGCCTGCGGGCGGTTGAATGGGAAGAGTACAGCGAACGCATGGTGCAGCTGCTGGACATCCATTACCGCAAAGAAGGCTATGAACGCATTTCTGCCACCAACCCAGGTGGTTTAAGCGACAAGCTTCGTGAATATTTTGCCGGTAATCTTAGCATTATTGATACGCTTCCCACTGCCACGGGGGGGACGCCATTTCAGCGCGAAGTCTGGAAAACACTACGTACTATCCCCTGCGGGCAGGTAATGCATTACGGTCAACTGGCCGAACAATTGGGTCGCCCTGGCGCGGCGCGTGCCGTTGGTGCGGCTAACGGATCGAATCCCATCAGCATTGTTGTGCCTTGTCATCGGGTCATTGGCAGAAACGGTACCATGACCGGATATGCAGGCGGAGTTCAGCGAAAAGAGTGGTTATTACGCCACGAAGGTTATCTTTTGCTGTAAACATTAAACAATTTGTGCCAGCTTGTTCACACTTTTATGTAAAGTTACCCTTAACAACTTAAGGGTTTTCAAATAGATAGACATATATTTACATCTAATATCGGAATTCTCTGCTGTTAAGGTTTGCTTAGACTTACTTGCTCCCTAAAAAGATGTTAAAATTGACAAATATCAATTACGGCTTGAGCAGACCTATGATCCCGGAAAAGCGAATTATACGGCGCATTCAGTCTGGCGGTTGTGCTATCCATTGCCAGGATTGCAGCATCAGCCAGCTTTGCATCCCGTTCACACTCAACGAACATGAGCTTGATCAGCTTGATAATATCATTGAGCGGAAGAAGCCTATTCAGAAAGGCCAGACGCTGTTTAAGGCTGGTGATGAACTTAAATCGCTTTATGCCATCCGCTCCGGTACGATTAAAAGTTATACCATCACTGAGCAAGGCGACGAGCAAATTACTGGTTTCCATTTAGCAGGCGATCTGGTGGGATTTGACGCTATCGGCAGCGGTCATCACCCGAGCTTCGCGCAGGCGCTGGAAACCTCGATGGTATGTGAAATCCCGTTCGAAACGCTGGACGATTTGTCTGGTAAAATGCCGAATCTGCGTCAGCAGATGATGCGTCTGATGAGCGGTGAAATTAAAGGCGATCAGGACATGATCCTGCTGTTGTCGAAGAAAAATGCCGAGGAACGTCTGGCTGCATTCATCTACAACCTGTCCCGTCGTTTTGCCCAACGCGGCTTCTCCCCTCGTGAATTCCGCCTGACGATGACTCGTGGCGATATCGGTAACTATCTGGGCCTGACGGTAGAAACCATCAGCCGTCTGCTGGGTCGCTTCCAGAAAAGCGGTATGCTGGCAGTCAAAGGTAAATACATCACCATCGAAAATAACGATGCGCTGGCCCAGCTTGCTGGTCATACGCGTAACGTTGCCTGATTTTTCCGCATAACTCACTATCCTTCTGTCATATCATTAAATTTTTCTGATTTATTGATCTGACAGAAGGTTCATCACTGTTTCATTCACCAGATATGGGTTAATCTTTTAATTACAAACTGCGTTGACAGTTGTTGTAAGGAGACCCTGTATGGCTATGTATCAGAACATGCTCGTTGTTATCGATCCTAACCAGGACGACCAACCAGCATTGCGGCGAGCTGTTTATTTACATCAACGGATTGGTGGCAAAATTAAAGCCTTTTTGCCGATCTATGACTTCTCATACGAAATGACCACCCTGCTCTCTCCGGACGAACGTACCGCTATGCGTCAGGGCGTCATCAGCCAGCGTACAGCCTGGATCCACGAGCAGGCAAAATATTATCTCAATGCTGGCGTTCCCATTGAAATTAAAGTGGTCTGGCATAACCGTCCTTTCGAAGCCATCATTCAGGAAGTGATCAGCGGCGGGCACGATTTGGTGCTAAAAATGGCGCACCAACATGACCGTCTGGAAGCGGTGATTTTTACGCCAACGGACTGGCATCTGTTACGCAAATGCCCAAGCCCGGTGTGGATGGTGAAAGACCAGCCGTGGCCGGAAGGGGGTAAGGCGCTGGTGGCGGTGAATCTCGCCAGTGAAGAGCCGTACCATAATGCGCTCAATGAAAAACTGGTCAAAGAGACGATCGAACTGGCGGAACAAGTCAACCATACCGAAGTTCATCTGGTTGGCGCTTATCCGGTAACGCCAATTAATATCGCGATTGAACTGCCGGAATTTGATCCGAGCGTTTATAACGATGCCATTCGTGGGCAACATTTGCTGGCAATGAAAGCCCTGCGGCAGAAATTCGGCATTAATGAAAACATGACGCACGTAGAAAAAGGTCTGCCAGAAGAGGTGATTCCTGATTTGGCGGAGCACTTACAGGCGGGGATTGTGGTTCTGGGCACGGTAGGACGCACCGGTATTTCAGCAGCATTCCTCGGCAACACGGCAGAACAGGTGATTGATCATCTTCGCTGCGACCTGCTGGTCATTAAACCTGACCAGTATCAGACACCCGTTGAACTGGATGACGAAGAAGACGATTAACGACTCTTCAATAACTGACAAGGCCCGAGTTATCGGGCCTATTTTTTACTTACTGCTCTTCGCCGCCAAGGAAATAAATTCCCAACGGGATTGCCAGCAACACAGTAAAGACCAGGCTATAAACAAAAATCATTGATGACTGAATCACATACATTGATGTCGTCCACTCAGACAGCGGAATATTGTACTGTTCTATCACGCCGCCGATGGTCGCGCGAGTCACAACCGACGCCGCAATAATGAAAACCGCCAACAAACCAAAGAGAAATTTCTTCCCTTTCGCTGACTTCAGTTTCGCCATAATCATGATGTAATCCTTGTGCAGACAAATTTCTTGTTACCTAAACGTAACAATACCATGACATTTCACCGTTGTCTGCTCTGAAAACCTCACCTCTTAGCTGGATTTACAATCAACGCATTGATTAGTTAGCTAATGTTGCTACTTCCTTCCCTGACTATTGATGATCTGAATGAATTGTCGCGGTAAAATAGCCCCGCCAGGGGTTTCCGGCATGACGACAATTATCTGGAGGAGCCTGATAAAACAATGATCGCTGAACTGTTTACAAATAATGCGCTTAATCTGGTCATTATTTTCGGTAGCTGCGCAGCATTGATTCTGATGAGCTTTTGGTTTCGCCGCGGAAATCGTAAAAGAAAAGGTTTTTTATTCCATGCGGTGCAATTTTTAATCTACACCATAATTATCAGTGCTGTTGGTAGCATCATTAATTATGTTATAGAAAACTATAAACTCAAATTTATCACCCCAGGCGTTATCGATTTTATCTGTACGTCCCTGATTGCGGTTATTCTGACGATTAAGCTATTTCTGCTGATTAATCAGTTTGAAAAACAGCAGATTAAAAAAGGTCGCGATATCACCAGTGCGCGGATTATGTCGCGTATCATCAAAATCACCATTATTGTGGTGCTTGTTCTGCTTTATGGCGAACATTTCGGCATGAGCCTTTCTGGCTTGTTGACCTTTGGTGGTATTGGTGGTCTGGCTGTCGGTATGGCCGGTAAAGATATTCTGAGTAACTTCTTTTCCGGGATTATGCTCTATTTCGACCGTCCTTTTAGTATTGGCGACTGGATCCGTTCACCGGACAGAAATATCGAAGGTACAGTAGCGGAAATTGGCTGGCGAATTACCAAGATTACGACTTTTGATAATCGTCCGTTGTACGTACCGAACTCGCTGTTTTCGTCAATCAGCGTAGAAAACCCAGGACGAATGACCAACCGGCGCATTACCACGACCATTGGTTTACGTTATGAGGATGCGGCAAAAGTGGGCGTTATTGTCGAAGCCGTACGTGAGATGCTGAAAAACCACCCGGCCATTGACCAGCGACAAACCTTACTGGTTTATTTCAACCAGTTTGCTGACTCCTCATTGAATATTATGGTTTATTGCTTTACCAAAACCACGGTATGGGCTGAATGGCTTGCTGCACAGCAAGACGTTTATTTGAAGATTATCGATATTGTACAGTCACACGGCGCGGACTTTGCCTTCCCCAGCCAGACGCTGTATATGGATAACATTACACCGCCGGACCAGGGTCGCTAAATCAGACATCACTGGCGTTATCCACAAGGGTAACGCCAGTTCCCATCACATCAATGCTTCACAATATACATAGTCCGACTGTACGCCACATCTTCCGGGTTATTAATGGGATAACCTTTCAGCCACGGCTTGATTAATCGTCCATTGGTATATTGATAAATTGGTGCAATCGGTGCTTGCTCCATGAGGATTTTTTCTGCCGTATTGTAATCGGCATTACGCGCTTTAACGGTATTTTCCGTTGATGCCTGGGCCAGTACTTTGTCGTATGCCGGATTGTTAAAGCGTGAAATATTCCCTGAATGCGTTGACGTTAACAACGTAAGGAAAGTGGAGGGTTCATTATAATCCCCTACCCATGAGGCGCGGATAACATCAAAATTGCCGGTGTTACGGCTATCGATATAGGTTTTCCATTCCTGATTCTGCAATTTAACATCTACGCCAAGGTTCTTTTTCCACATCGATGCTACAGCAATCGCAATTTTTTGATGGTTTTCTGAAGTGTTATACAAAAGCGTCAGCTTCAGCGGTTTTTGCGGACCATAACCAGCTGCGCTCAACAAAGTTTTTGCCTGCGCATTCAGTTCTTCCTGACTCATTTGTTCAAACGGCGAAGGCTCCGGCGTAAAACCGGCAGTAACATCTGGTGTAAAATGCCACGCTGGCTTTTCCCCCGTCCCCAACACTTTTTCGGTCATCAGGCGGCGATCTATCGTCATACTTAATGCCAGGCGAACACGCTGATCGGCCGTCGGCCCTTTTTGCGTGTTAAACGCATAATAATAGGTCCCGAGCTGCGGCGGCGTATAAACCTGCCCCGGAATATCCTTCAACAGCTTCTGATACATATTTTTCGGGAAGGATTCGGTGATATCAATATCCCCCGCGAGATAACGCTTAGTGGCTGCGGATTCCTGATTAATTGGCAGGAAGGTCACTTTTTGCAGCACCGTTTTGGCGTTATCCCAATAATGGGTATTCGGTACCACGACCAGTTTTTCATTGACTACGCGCTCTTTAAGAACATAAGCGCCATTACCGATCAGTTTTCCGGGTTTCGTCCACTCTTTACTACTTTCTACGTTGGCTTTTTGCACCGGGAAGAAGGCAAAGTTAGCGGTTAAATTCACAAACCACGGCAACGGTTTATCAAGCTGGATTTTCAAAGTATGGGCATCAACTGCGGTGACGCCAAGCTGGTCAGGCGTGGCTTTACCATCAATAATCGCCTGTGCGTTGTTGATTCCCGCCAGCGCGGCAAACCATGCAAATGGCGACAATGTTTTTGGGTCCACCAGACGTTGCCAGCTGTAGACAAAATCTTGCGCCGTTACCGGTGTGCCATCCGCCCATTTTGCGTTATCGCGCAAGGTAAAAGTCCAGATACGGTTGTCATTACTTTTCCACTGAGTCGCAACGCCGGGGACAATCTCCCCTTTCTCGTTCTGATTCACCAGTCCTTCAAACAGATCGCGAATGACCTGAATCTCCGGCAGGCCCACGGCTTTAGCGGGATCCAGCGACGCTGGCTCATCTTTAATGTGGCGCACCAGCTCCTGCTTCTCTGCCAGTACTGTGCCGCTCGGAACTTCAGCAGCATACGAAAGAGAAATGCTGCTGACCAACAGCGCACAACACGTGACTGAAACAGAGTGCTTCATAAGTTTCCCTCTAACCGACATTAAAATTGATGCGTAATTATTTGTTTCGCCTTAAAGAAATGCAAACAACTTCCATCAAAAAAGTGACAAAGGAAGCATCAAATGTTTTAAGTATCAATATATCAAATCAGATTTAGTGTAAATAATAGTCTCCAAAATGCGGTAAAGCACATAGAACTCCGAACACTACGTTCGGGCTTCGCACGTTCAAACCCGTTTTCGGTATCATAATCAGCATCTGTCGCCATTGTACGAAGAATAAAAAATGACCAAAACGTTGAAAGGAACTGAGAATACGTTAAGAGAAGAATTAAATTAATGTATCAGCAAGTAGTGCTAAACAGCACCTTTATACTTCAGCCTATCTATAAATAATGAGAATGCCGAGCCAGCATGTCGACGGTGTGGATAGTACAGGTGATAACCGGGTAAATCTGGTGTGAATTTATCCAAAACACGTATCAGTTTTTTTTCTTTAATAGCCCGCTCAACCTGATCATAAGGTAGATACGCCAATCCATGCCCATCAATTGCAGCATCAATGATCAGGTCTATCGTATTCAGTAAAAGCTGACCTTCCATGCGAACACGAACTTCACGTCCACCGCGTATTAATCTCCAGCGATTTGCTGTACCCGATGTGGGAAGATACAAATTAATTGCCTGATGATCTATTAATTGTGACACTGACGTTGGAGCACTTCGACGAGAAAAATAATCCGGTGAGCCAACAATAGCCATTGGTATATCTGGCCCGATTCGAATGGCGATCATATCTTTATCCATCTCCCCACCCAGACGGACGCCTGCATCAAAACGTTCAGAAACGACATCGGTCAAACCATAATCAATGGTAAGCTGGATATCAATTTCAGGATGCGATTTCAGGAATGTGCGCATAGCTGGTAACAATATCGTTTTTGCTGCATGTTCTACAGTAGTAATACGTATTGTCCCGGATGGGCGGTTCTGCAGATCGCTCAGGGATGTCAGGGCAGAATCTATGTCATGCAACATAGGGCCAAGAACAGACAAAAGATGCTCGCCCGCTTCAGTGGGTACAACGCTGCGCGTGGTTCGTGTCAGAAGCCGCAATCCCAATCGTTCTTCTATACGGCGCACTATCTGGCTTAAAGCTGACTGCGCCATGCTCAGGCGGGCTGCTGCGCGAGTGAAGCTACGCTCCTCTGCAACGACGACAAACGCCATCAGATCAGCGATTTCTTCACGCTTCATTCAGTATCTCCATACAATCTATTAATCATTTAAATGATAGGTCTAATCATGATTTTGGGTCTAATCAACTTAATGATCAATATCTATAGTGATATCACCAACCGTTAAAACGAACCGACAACTCCATGAGGAACGGAATGATGAATAATAAAGTCAGCTTCACTAACAGCAATAATCCAACCATCTCTTTGTCTGCAGTGATCTATTTCCCTCCAAAATTTGATGAAACCCGTCAGTATCCGGCAATTGTGGTATCTCACCCAGGTGGGGGCGTTAAAGAGCAAACGGCTGGAACCTATGCCGAAAAACTGGCGGAAAAGGGATTTGTCACTATTGCTTATGACGCATCTTATCAAGGTGAAAGCGGCGGCGAGCCGCGTCAGTTAGAAAACCCATACATTCGTACTGAAGACGTCAGTGCCGTGATTGATTACCTGACAACGCTTTCTTATGTCGACAATACCCGAATTGGTGCGATGGGAATTTGTGCCGGTGCAGGATATACAGCCAATGCTGCAATTCAGGATCGCCGCATCAAGGCCATCGGTACCGTTAGTGCGGTCAATATTGGTTCGATGTTCCGTAATGGTTGGGAAAACAATGTGAAATCTATTGATGCCCTACCATACGTTGACGCAGGTTCAAACGCCCGAACCAGCGATATTAGCAGCGGAGAATACGCCACTATGCCACTGGCACCAATGAAGGAGTCCGATGCGCCGAACGAAGAACTGCGTCAGGCCTGGGAGTATTACCACACCCCTCGCGCGCAGTATCCAACAGCACCGGGTTACGCTACTTTGCGCAGCCTTAACCAGATTATTACCTATGATGCTTACCATATGGCGGAAGTGTACCTGACTCAGCCGATACAGATTGTGGCGGGCAGCCAGGCAGGGAGCAAATGGATGAGTGACGACCTGTACGATCGAGCATCAAGCCAGGATAAACGCTATCACATTGTTGAAGGCGCAAACCATATGGATCTTTATGACGGCAAAGTCTATGTGGCTGAAGCAATTTCAGTATTAGCTCCGTTCTTTGAGGAAACTCTGTAATGAAACATATTCAAATCCGCAATAGTGATATGGCCTGGCATATTACTGCCAATAATCTGGGAAAAGTTTCATGAAAAATGTACTGATTCTTGGTGCTGGCGGTCAGATAGCCCGCCATGTGATTAATCAACTGGCAGATAAACAAACCATTAAACAAACTTTATTTGCCCGTCAGCCAGCAAAAATCCACAAACCCTATCCAACTAATAGCAAGATTATTATGGGGGATGTACTGAATCATGCAGCACTGAAGCAGGCCATGCAGGGACAGGATGTTGTGTATGCCAACCTTACGGGGGAAGATTTAGATATTCAGGCAAATTCAGTGATCGCTGCGATGAAAGCCTGTGATGTTAAACGTCTGATCTTTGTTCTTTCCCTCGGTATTTATGATGAAGTTCCAGGAAAATTTGGCGAATGGAATAATGCAGTTATTGGTGAACCCCTAAAACCATTCCGCAGGGCTGCGGATGCAATTGAGGCTTCTGGACTGGAATATACAATTCTTCGCCCTGCCTGGCTGACCGATGAAGATATTATTGATTATGAGCTTACCTCACGCAATGAACCATTCAAAGGTACGATCGTATCACGTAAGAGTGTCGCAGCATTAATTACAGATATCATCGATAAACCTGAGAAACACATTGGTGAGAATATAGGCATCAATCAACCCGGGACTGATGGTGATAAGCCATTCTTCATGTAAATCAATTATATAGCTACCATCGTACTGTACTATGTGCAGTACGATTTATTAAACTTATTAAGGTGAACTGATCAATCAGATGCGATTAACATGTGTAGAACCAGTAAGAATAAAATACGCCATGTATATAACATTACGACAATTCTAATATCTGCACATCAATGAAAATGCAAACAACTTCCGGCAAAAAGGTGATACAAGATCGATGACATAGCGTTGAAGAAAAGGATTTGATAATCCGCAAAATTTGCACAACACTGCCTGTAATACTTCCTGAACCAGAGACGATCATGACCGTAACTCGCCCACGCGCCGAACGCGGCGCATTTCCGCCCGGAACAGAACATTACGGACGTTCATTATTGGGCGCGCCGTTAATCTGGTTTCCGGCCCCTGCAGCCAGTCACGAAAGTGGTTTGATTCTGGCTGGCACTCACGGTGATGAAAACTCTTCGATCGTCACGCTCTCCTGTGCTCTGCGGACGTTGACACCTTCTTTGCGCCGTCATCATGTGGTGCTGTGTGTGAATCCTGACGGCTGCCAGTTGGGGTTAAGGGCCAATGCTAATGGTGTGGATTTAAACAGAAACTTTCCGGCGGCAAACTGGAAGGAAGGTGAAACCGTTTATCGCTGGAACAGCGCCGCTGAAGAACGTGATGTCGTATTGCTGACAGGTGACAAACCTGGCTCTGAACCTGAAACCCAGGCGCTGTGCCAGCTTATACACCGCATTCAACCCGCCTGGGTGGTCTCATTCCACGATCCGCTGGCCTGTATTGAAGATCCCAGACACAGCGAATTAGGTGAATGGCTGGCCCAGGCGTTTGAATTGCCTCTGGTAACCAGCGTCGGTTATGAAACGCCTGGCTCTTTCGGTAGTTGGTGTGCGGATCTCAACCTGCATTGCATCACCGCAGAGTTTCCGCCCATCTCCTCCGACGAAGCCAGCGAAAAATATCTCTTTGCGATGGCAAACTTGCTGCGCTGGCATCCTAAAGATGCAATTCGCCCGTTGTGAACTGAAGCGCCGGTTCCACATCTACCGCCAGCCAGGTCGGTCCGTCAAGATCGGCGAAACTGACCTGCGGCACCAGCGGTAAAGCGGCGCTAATGGCACGAGAGGTACACAACATGCAGCCCAGCATCAGACTGAAACCCTGTGCACGCGCTTCAGTCGCCAGCGCCAGCGCTTCCGTCAGACCGCCGGTTTTATCGAGCTTAATGTTAACCATCTCATAGCGCCCTTTCAGCGCCTTCAGATTGCTACGAGTATGACAACTTTCATCTGCACAAATCGGTAACGGATGAATAAAATTCTCCAACGCCGCATCGTCCTGCGCAGGAAGCGGTTGTTCAAGCATTGCAACGCCTAAATCCGCCAATAGCTGGCAACGCGCCGCCAACCCTTCTGCACGCCAGGATTCATTTGCATCAACGATCAGCGTCGCATCGGGCACAGCGGTGCGAATTGCCACCATCCGCTCACTGATAAGATGGTTATCCAGCTTCACTTTCAGTAATTTCGCGCCTGCCTGCCAGAGTGTTGATGCACTATTGGCCATCTGATCAGGCGTACCGATGACTATCGTCTGTGCCGTGGTGACTGTCTCGGGAAGCGTTATGCCGATCAAATCAGCCAGCGATTGCTGCTGTTTTCGCGCCGCCAGATCCCACAATGCACAATCCAGCGCATTACGTGCTGCACCGGCAGGGAGAATTTTTTGCAACTCCTCCCGTGTCAGCCCTTTCTCTAATTGCGGCACGACGCTCATAATTTGCGCCATTACCGAGGCATCACTTTCTCCATAACGCGGATACGGCGTGCATTCACCGGTGCCTTTAATACCTTCTTCTTCCAGTTCAACCACCACCACGCGCGCTTCACTGCGACTTCCCCGAGCAATCACAAACGGGGTATGTAAGGGCCAGGCTTCCTCGAATACCTTAACGGTTCTCATCTTTACTCCTTGTTGTCGCGGTGGTCTGCGGATTAAGCGCAAATAGCGTTTGCTGTGTTATTGACAGTTAGCATAAACTAGGTGTGACGTTAACTATATGTAAACAGGAAAGATAATCATGTCACAAACCGTTCATTTCCAGGGCAACCCGGTTACAGTCGCCAATTCCATCCCGCAGGCGGGTAGCAAAGCGCAGACTTTTACTCTCGTGGCAAAAGATCTGTCTGACGTCACCCTCGGTCAGTTTGCGGGTAAACGCAAAGTGCTGAACATTTTCCCGAGTATTGATACCGGTGTTTGCGCCGCATCAGTACGTAAGTTTAACCAACTGGCAACCGAGATCGACAACACCGTTGTGCTGTGTATCTCTGCCGATCTGCCGTTCGCCCAGTCTCGTTTCTGCGGCGCAGAAGGTCTGAACAACGTTATCACCCTCTCCACTTTCCGTAACGCTGAATTCCTGCAAGCCTACGGTGTGGCAATTGCTGATGGCCCACTGAAAGGTCTGGCAGCGCGTGCCGTTGTGGTTATTGATGAAAATGACAATGTGATTTTCAGCCAGCTGGTGGATGAAATCACCACCGAGCCGGATTACGAAGCAGCTCTGGCTGTACTGAAAGCATAAGTTAATATGCCTGATGGTGTTGCACCATCAGGCATATTCGCGCTTACTCTTCGTTCTTCTTCTGACTCAGACCGTATTCCCGCAACTTATTTGCAATCGCGGTATGCGAAACGCCCAGGCGTTTTGCCAGTTTGCGCGTGCTGGGATAATTGCGATAAAGCTGGGTTAATACCGAGCGTTCAAAACGGCTGGTGATTTCGTCCAGCGAACCTTCCATCGCATCTTCGCCCACGGCTACCGTTGCGGCGTCATAATCCGGTAACAAAATATCCTGTGGACGCAGCTCATAACCGTCCAGTTGTGTCAGTGCGCGATAAATAGCGTTCTTTAACTGCCGCACATTTCCCGGCCACGCATAACGCGTAAGTACAGTATTCAGGTCAGCGGCCAGTTTCGGACGCGGCACGCCCTGCTCGTCGGCAAAGCGGGCGACGAACAGCTCGGTTAACGGCATGATGTCCTGCGGACAGTCACGTAGCGGCGGCAGATTGAGCGTCAACACGTTCAGACGATAATAGAGATCTTCACGGAACACGCCTTTTTGCACCAGTTCGACAAGATTCTTCTGCGTAGCGCAAATCACCCGCACATCGACATGCACCTCATGGTCTTCGCCAACCCGACGGAAAGTGCCATCATTAAGGAAACGCAGTAATTTCGCCTGCATCCGTGGTGACATCTCACCTATTTCATCCAGCAGTACCGAACCACCGTTCGCCTGCTCAAAGAACCCTTTCTTCCCTTCCGGGGCATGACCAAACAATTCACTCTCGACCGCATCTTCCGGGATAGAAGCACAGTTCAGCGCCAGATAGGGTTTGCCCGCGCGTGGGCTTGCCTGATGACAGGCATACGCAAAGAGATCTTTTCCGGTGCCGGTATCACCGGTTATCAGCAGCGGCGCGCTTAGCATCGCCAGTTTCTGCGCCTGTTCGACAACATGCTTCATTTTCGGGCTGACGGCGACAATTTGACTAAAGGCGCTGACGTCCTGGGCGGCGACATTTTGCAACTGACGGCCCATACGAATCGTTGATCGCAGCATCACCACCGCACCGGTCAGGACGTGTTGATCATTTTCATCCTGAAGATAAACAGGCGTAATCTCCATCAGGAAATTCTGTCCATTAATAACGACATGCTCGTTATGGGAATCCTGCGGTTCGCTTTCCAGCCAGCGTAAAAAATTAAAGCCGTTAATCAATTGTGCGGCGGTATGGTTGCGCAGGCGATCCAATTTTTGCCCAAAAAGCTGACAGCTCGCCGGGTTCGCCATATCCACTTTGCTTTTCATATCGACAGAGAGCACAGGTTCAGGCAACGCCTCCAGTAACGCGCTCAACGCCAGATGCTCACGTTCGGAAGGCATCCACGGGACAGTACGGACATCGGTAACACCTGCAATACGGCGTATTTCGGCCATCAGACTGCTGAAACTCTCAAACTCCAGTTCAGCAAAATTGAGGTAGATTCGCCCAATGGGATCAATCTCAATACCGCGTAAATCAATGCCTCTTAGCACGAGTAGATCGAGTAATTCGCGGGTCAGACCGAGTCGGTCTTCACAAAAGACTTCCAGACGCATGGGAACCTTCACCTGAAAAAAGAACAATTAATATGATGATATGACACTATTTGGATAGCAGGAAGGTTTCTGTCAACAATCATTGACACAAAGACGGAAAAACGGGCACTTCGGCGTAAAGATATCCGGTCAGCACCCGATATTGCATTATTTTTCGCTGGGCGTTTTGCCTTTTTGCAGCGTCTCTTTCACCTGACCGATAAGCTGACGACGGAAATCCCCGAGGCGAGGTTTGTCATCGTCAATCCACGGCAGAGGGCGGCAAAGCTCCATAGCTTTAATCCCCAGTCGTGCCGTCAGAAGTCCTGCACCAATCCCCTGAGCTGCGCGGGTAGACAAACGAGCAGCGAGATCTTGCGACATCCAGTCCATCCCTACTTCGCGCACCAGTTCGCTGGCTCCGGCGAAAGCGATATTCAGCAATACCAGCTTGAACAGGCGCAAACGGCTGTAATACCCCAATTCAATGCCATACAGCGTGGCGATGCGATTGATCAAACGCAGATTGCGCCAGGCGATAAATGCCATATCCACCAGCGCCAGCGGGCTAACGGCGATCATTAACGTTGATTCCGCTGCCGAACGGCTGATTTCGCGCCGCGCCTGGGCATCTAAAACCGGCTGGACCAGATGAGCATACAGGCTGACCACTTCACGATCGTTCTGCGTTTCATGGATTGAGGCATACCAGCGTTGCAGTGCCGGATGCGACTGGTCGATGCCCGCCTGCTGCGCCAGTTTTTCGCAAAATGCGCGGCCTTTACCCGTGCCGTGACTGTGCAACAAATCGCGCGCTTCGTCGCGTTCATGGGCGCGCTGTCGCAAGCGCCATAAGCGCCGCCACTCTGTTACCACAGAACCTACGCCAGCGCCGATAATCAATGCCCCAGCGGCACATCCACCCAGCGCTACCCAATCCTGAGTTTGCCAGGCGTTCATTGTCCACTGCACGCCCTGCCCGACAACGCTTGCGCCAAACAGAGCCAACCCGCCCATCACCATTTTGCGCCACAGGCTGCGTTTCGGACGTAACGCTGCGTCCATCACCGCTTCAACTTGCCCCTCTTCTTCCTGCGCTTCGTCGAGCGTGGCCGGGGCAAAATTTTGCGCCTGATTTTCGTCAAAGGTCTGTTGCGCCCTGAATTTTGGATTCTGATCAACCTCCAGTGGACCGTCGAAATCAATACGTGGTTTTAACGGTTCGGTCATCGCAATTTATCTCCTATTAAAAATTCCAGCGCAGCATCAAGACGAATATGCGGCAGCGGTTTGTCGACATCCATCACCTGCGGACGAAACGCCTCAAACTGGAAGCCTTGCTTATCCCAGAACGCCTGACCTGGCAAACGTGCGGGAACTTCGCCAGGATAAACAGTGAGCGGTGCGCCATCGCTGAGTCGATTACCGCGCAGCGCCGGGATTTTCTCACCGTTAACATCAATAATTCCGCTGGTGGTCGCCTGAACAGACGCCAGCCCCAGGCAATCCATGCGGATCCCTTCGAACGCCGCATTTTGCCAGGCATCCTGAATTAGTTGTTGCAGTAATGAAACCATATTGGCGTGCTGATCGATGGTCACATGGTCTGCTTTAGTAGCAGCAAACAATAGCTTATCGATAACCGGCGAAAACAAACGCCGGAACAGGGTTCGCTGCCCGTAGTGGAAACTTTGCATCAGCTGCGTCAGCGCCAGACGCATATCATTAAATGCCTGTGGCCCACTGTTGAGAGGCTGCAGGCAATCCACCAGCACAATCTGGCGGTCAAAGCGCAGAAAATGATTCTTATAGAACCCCTTCACCACTTTCTCGCAGTAATAATTAAACCGCTCGCGCAGCATTCCGGCATTGGTATGCTTATCGGCCTGCGCCAGTTTGGACTCGCCCCAGGCATCGACATCCGGCCACGGGAAGAATTGCAGCGCGGGTGCTCCTGCCATATCGCCAGGCAAAACAAAGCGTCCTGGCTGAATAAAGTGCAACCCCTGCTGTTTGCAGTGGTGGAGATACTCGGTCCAGGCGGCGGCAATGTCTGCCAGCCGGTTTTCGTCGGCAGGCGCTAGCGGGTCCAGCCCTTCGCACATCATTCGCCATTTCGCCGACCATTCGCCGCGCTGACCATTAAGTAAGCCCGTCATCTGGCGCGACCAGCTTAAATAGTCCTGCGCCAGCATCGGCAGGTCGAGCAACCATTCGCCGGGATAATCCACAATCTCCAGATACAGCGTGGAGGTATCCTTAAAGTGGCGTAGCAGCGAATCGTTCGATTTAAAACGTAGCGCCAGGCGAATTTCGCTGACGCCGCGCGTTGGCGTTGGCCAGGCGGGTGGATCGCCATATAACTGCGCCAGCCCTTCATCATAGGTGAAGCGCGGAATGCCAAAGTCACGCTGGGGAATGCGTTTTACGCCCAGCAGCCGTTCTTCACGCACCGCGCTTAACAGCGGCAACCTTGCTCCGGCGTGAATATTGAGCAACTGATTGACCATCGCAGTGATAAACGCTGTTTTGCCGCTGCGGCTTAGTCCGGTTACGGCGAGGCGCAGATGTCTGTCGACACCCCGATTCACCAACGCATTGAGTTCATTTTTAAGTCGCTTCATTGCTGTCCTGTGGACCAGAAAAAACCATCAGTAAGGATATGAATGTGGGGGCCAGGCCATTGATTATCAACTGCCCGTGTTGTCATCGACGGGCGAACTCCATAAGATGTGCAACATTCACGTTCGGACGGAGTTCCTGACCTATGTCCCCTACTATTTATGATATTGCCAGGGTTGCAGGCGTATCAAAATCCACCGTATCACGCGTGCTGAATAAGCAAACCAATATCTCCCCGGAAGCGCGCGAAAAAGTGTTACGGGCCATTGAAGAATTACAGTATCAACCAAACAAGCTGGCACGCGCGCTGACCTCTTCGGGTTTTGATGCCATTATGGTGATTTCTACCCGTTCGACCAAAACTACGGCGGGTAATCCGTTTTTCTCGGAAGTTTTACATGCCATCACCGCCAAAGCTGAAGAAGAAGGTTTCGACGTGATATTGCAGACGTCGCACAACCTGGCAGAAGACTTACAAAAATGCGAAAGCAAAATTAAGCAGAAAATGATTAAAGGCATTATTATGCTAAGTTCGCCAGCGGATGAGTCATTTTTTGCCCAACTCGATAAATATGATATTCCGGTGGTGGTAATTGGCAAAGTTGAAGGTCAATATACCCATGTTTATTCTGTCGATACCGATAATTTTGGCGACAGCATTGCGTTGACCGATGCGTTAATTGAAAGTGGGCATCAAAATATTGCCTGCCTGCATGCTCCGCTTGATGTCCATGTTTCGGTTGACCGCGTTAATGGCTATAAGCAAAGTCTGGCTGCGCATAATATTGCAGTGCGTGATGAATGGATTGTTGACGGCGGTTATACCCATGAAACAGCCTTGCAAGCCGCACGGCAATTATTAAGCCAGTCGCCGTTGCCAGAAGCCGTATTTGCCACTGACAGCCTGAAATTAATGAGCATTTATCGTGCGGCAGCAGAGAAAAATATTGCTATTCCGCAGCAGTTAGCGGTGGTGGGTTATAGCAATGAAACGCTGTCATTTATTTTAACGCCTGCACCGGGCGGCATCGATGTTCCGACGCAGGAGTTAGGGCAACAAAGCTGCGAGTTATTATTCCGCTTAATTGCCGGAAAACCGTCATCACAAAATATTACCGTTGCCACGCATATGTCGTTGAAATAAATGTATGCCGGATTTGGCGCTCGCGCCGCATCCGGCAATTTAACCCATTATCAGAACGAGTAATTTACGCCGACACCTGCATAATGGAATTTATCGCTGTCGCCTTCGTCGTGATCCTGCCACTCAAACGCGTATTCCAGCGAAACGGAAAGACCATTCTGGAAATCATAACCGTAAAATAACCCCACACGGTTAAAATCATGGCCTTCACGTTCAATATCATCCTGCCAGTCCCAGTTACTCCAGCGATCCAGCCCAATGCGCGTATACGGCGTCACCGAGTGGTTGCCGAGCGTCAGCGGCAAATAGGCACGAATTTCTTGCGTGGAAAACTCACCGTTATTGCGGCTGTCGTCCATATTGAAGCCGCGCTCGAGATAATAGTTCACTCGCAAAGCAACCGTTTCGTTGAAGGTATATTGCAGACCTGTTTCCGTTTCGACTCGGGTATCAGCGTAACCGGTCGTGTTCAGATCGTTGGCAAATTTATACATCGATAACCAACCGTTGAAACGTAAATCGTCAGTCAGTTTCACATCCCAGTCTGGCGCGATTTTCCAGCGCTGCATATTCGCCGTGTCTTTACCCGGTTCATCAACGTAGTGATAACCATAATTACGAAAACCGCCGGTCAGGCCGAAACTGAAATCATCGCTTTCGAGGAACTGATAATGCACCTCCAGCTCCGGGCGATCAAACCATGTTCCACGTTTACCCGCGCTATAATCTACCGGCCCTTCCTGATAATAAGCCAGAGAAATTCTCCACGGCCCGTTGGCGGCATTAAAATAGACAGAAGGCTCCGCGAGCCCATCCATATCTTCGCCATAACCCTCGACGTTTTCTATTTCGTACATCGCGCCGATATTAAAGTGCCAGTCGTTCTTTTCCTCGGCCTGTGCGCAGGCCATTCCCGCACACATCACCAGTGCGGTACAGGGTAATAACTTTTTCATTATTGTTCCTTGTATTATCCTGGGGGAATGCCTTCCCCCTGTATTTAGCGAATTGCTATTTCCGTTTCTGCATCAAAGAAATGACATTTAGTCATATCAAAATGAATAGTGATATTTTCTCCTGCATGATAATCATTTAACGCACCAGCACGGACCACTAACTCGTGCCCCCCAACCGTGGTGTAGAGCATAAATTCCGCACCGGTTAATTCTGCCACGCTAATTTTGGCGGAAATGTTATTTTCCTCTTGCGCGTCCGGATGAATATCTTCCGGGCGTATTCCCATCACGATGGGCTTATGCAAACTTTCCTGTGTTTTCAGAACCGCTAATTTCTCTTCGGGAATGGTTAATTTAAGCGTTTCAGTAACGAATTTATCGCCATCGATCGTGCCGCGAATAAAATTCATCGCCGGTGATCCAATAAATCCGGCAACAAACATATTCGCGGGTTGGTTATAAACCGTTTTCGGCGCACCTACTTGCTGAACAATCCCATCCTTCATAATCACAATCCGCGTCGCCATGGTCATCGCTTCGGTCTGATCGTGGGTCACGTAGATCATGGTGGTGTTCAGTTTCTGATGCAGCTTGCTGATCTCTGCGCGCATTTGTACGCGCAGCTTGGCATCAAGGTTAGAGAGCGGTTCATCCATTAAAAACACGCCCGCTTCGCGCACAATCGCCCGCCCGAGCGCCACACGCTGGCGTTGCCCGCCAGAAAGCGCCCCCGGCTTGCGTTTCAGGTACTCACGCAGGCCGAGAATTTGCGCCGCCCAGTTCACCCGCTCATCAATCACCTCTTTGGCGATTTTTTGCATCTTCAGGCCAAACGCCATGTTGTCGTAGACCGTCATATGCGGATACAGCGCGTAGTTCTGGAACACCATCGCAATATTGCGCGCTTTGGCTGGAACGTCGTTCATTCGTTTGCCGTCGATCAACAGATCGCCGCCGCTGATCTCCTCAAGCCCGGCAATCATGCGCAGGGTGGTCGATTTACCGCAGCCTGACGGACCGACAAAGACAATGAACTCTTTATCGGCAATTTCCAGGTTGAAGTCCTTCACCACATGCACCTGGTTATCGTAGATTTTTTGAATATGTTGTAACGAAAGCTGAGCCATGTTGATTCCTTTGCTATACGTTTTGCCAGAAGGCCGATAACCGCGGCCAGGTCAGGGAGTCCGTTGAGGGCAACAATAATTGCGCCCCGGTTAAGCCCGCGCCGATCCCCACCGAGCGCATACCGCTGGCGTTAATGGCGTCAATGCCCGCCTGCGCATCTTCAATACCGATACATGCCTGCGGCGGCACGCCCAGTCCGGCACAGGCGGCGAGAAAGATTTCCGGGTCCGGTTTCGAGTTTTTAAGTTGGGAAGCGTCCGCGCAGAAGGTGAAAAACTCGCGCAGCTCCAGCGCTGCTAAAATCGTCGGCGCATTCAGGGAGACAGAAGCCAGCCCTATAGGGATCTGCTGTGCGCAGAGATCTGTCAGCAAAGAGCGAATGCCGGGCAGCACAGCATTAACCGTCAGTTCGCGCAGTGAGTGGACGTAGAGCAGATTTTTGCGATACGCCAGTTGCGCCCTTTCCTGCAGGTTAAAGTCGCCCTCTTTGCCCCCGTGTTGCAGAATGCGTCGCAGAGACTCATCGCGGCTGATCCCTTTTAGGGATTCGTTAAACTGCGCATCAATGCTGATGCCAATTTCAGCGGCAATCTGCTGCCACGCCTTGAAATGCAGATGCGCGGTATCGGTGATTACACCATCCAGATCGAAAATTACCCCTTGCAGTTTCATTCATCCTCCTGATGCGTGGTAGCGGTCCCATTGAAGGGCAAAATAAAATCACCCAAACAGAAAACAGATTCTTCAGCCACAGATATAAGCTGCCCGTTCAAACGCAGTGAAACGGGCGCAGAAGTTCGAATCGCAATACGCTGCGCGTCGAGAGTGACCTGTAATTCGCAGCCCTGCCAGAACAGAGGGAAAGACAACTGTTGCCACTGCACAGGTAACGCCGGATTCAAATTTAATTCACCGTCACGCACGCTCACCCCGGCAAAACCCTGAATCGCCCCCAGCCAGATAGCGCCAGTTGCGGCAGCATGGATACCGTCGTCGCAGCTATGCGGGTCAGCACCGAGATCGATTTCAGTCCCCTCCCGCCAGAACTGATAACTTTGCGCCAACAGGCCACAGCGTGCGGCAACAATGCCGTGGATCGCTTTACTCAGTGAAGAGTCGTGAATGGTGCGCGGTTCATAAAATTGCAGATTGGCAAGACACGATGCCGCTGAGTACTGCTCCGGCAGCATGTAATTGAGCATCACCACATCAGCTTGTTTGAGGATCTGCATCTCGTTCACTTCTGCGCGTGAATAATCCAGCAGAATGGTTTGCTTCCCCGCCGCCGCTTTGTATTTCGCCAGATTAATCGCTGGTTTCGCCATAAACGAATCATCCTGCGGCAAAACGCCGTCGGGCTGAATTTCTGGCAGCCGCAGTTCTTTAAGGAACATTTCGGCGCGATGGATAAACGCATCGTCGCTACAGCCAAATTGACGAGCGATGTTCAGCGCCTGCTGGACGTTGTAATACGCCATATAGCTGGTGAAGGCGTTATTATTGACATGTTCGGTATATTCGTCTGGCCCAATAACATCATGAATTTCCAGACGGTCGTTAACCCTCACCGTGCGGCTAATCCAGAACTTTGCAGTTTCCAGAAGTAGCGCCATGCCTTCATGAGCAATGAAACTTTCATCCCCCGTGGTCTGCCAGTATTGAACAACCGCCCAGGCGATATCGGCGACCAGATGATGTTCCGCCTGCGCCGAGGCCACTTTTTGCCGCAGCCCGGTGCGAATGTTAATGGCGGCAAATTCCGGCGTCTCTTCTTCGCCGCTGCGCGCGCTTTCCCACGGAAATAGCGCGCCCTGCCAGCCGTTGCGTCGCGCTTTCTCCTGCGCGCCTGGCAAGTTGTGCCAGCGATAACGCAGTAAACTTCTGGCAATCGTCGGTTCGCTAAACAGATGGAACGGCAGTAAAAATACTTCCGTATCCCAGAAAACGTGGCCTTTGTAGCCTTCCCCGGTCAAACCTTTTGCCGCAATACTGCTGCGCTCGTCGTGAGCAGGCGTCATGATGCATAGGTGATAAAGCGCATAATCTAACGCTTGCTGATCGTGCGCATCGCCACCGTTTACCGTGATACGACGTTTCTGCCACCATTGACGCCAGTTTTCTGTGGATGCTGCAAGAAGTTGGTCGTAACTCTGCTGTACACACATTTCAAGCTGACGAAGCGACGCACTGCCCCACTCGTCTAAAGCGACGTGCCTGTCATCCCGCCAGTCGATCCACACCAGTTTTTGCAGCGTCAGCGTTTCGCCTGCGTGAAGTTGCGCACTGGTATGTTGCAGCAAGCGGCGCTCTTTGGCGGTATAGCATTGCTGCACATCACCGCTCACCTTACAGCAACAGCTGATGGCCACATCACTGCGCCCATCCTGGGTGGTGTAGATCCCCTGCATCAGATGCTGACCAAATACCCGCACCTGGGTTTCGTCGAGATGTTGGCGACCGTGGTTGGTTTGCGTGGCGTCAATGCCTGTTGAAATCAGCACTAACGCGTCGGCGTCCAGTGGCGTAATAGTGATTTCCAGCGCAATGAGCGGCAGTTGGTCTGCCGAAACAAAGCGACGGCTGACGATGGTGTAACGCGCGCCGTTACTGGTACACCAGACAACGTTGCGGCGTAATTCGCCACTGGCAAAGTCAAGCTCACGCTGCCATGTTTCGCGGGATAACGAGAAAACCTCACCATTTATGGCAATCTCCATCCCCACGACATCAGGCAGGTTCACCAGTTCGTTGATTTCACCCTTACCCGCTCGATGATACAGCCCCGCCAGATACATGCCGCGCGTCTGGCGCGTGTAATCTTCTTCATGGCTGGCGCGAAGCCCAAGATAGCCGTTCCCCTGCGCCATCAGTGAAGCATATTTGTTCAGGGTATGCTGGCTGAAATGGGGTTCTGATAACGTTACTGGCCTGGTCATAATTCCACACGCGTCCCTGTTTCTGCGGATTGATACAACGCCGCCACCAGTTGCTGGATGATGTATCCCTGCTCGGCGTCGGCTATCATCATGGGCTTGTCCTGTACGTGATTGATAAAGGCTTCCATACTGCGCAGATGACGGTTGTCGTCTGCCATTTCCCGTTGCATCAGCGTCATTAACTCACCGTTGTTATCGGTATAGATATGCGCCGGAAACAGCGTCGCCCCCGCTTTATCGCCACAAAAGCTGACGTTCATAATCGACTGTTCGCGGATGTTGAGTGCAAATGAGGTCTCAAGCCACAGAATGCCGCCATTTTGAAATTCAATGGTGCCAAACAGCGAATCTTCGACGCTGTAGGTTGCCGGATCTCATTCGCCAAACTGACCGCAGTTCTTTTGCGTGCCGATCTTTTGAAAGCTATGCGCAGTCACGCTTTTCACCGCTGGAAAACCCAGCACATACATCGCCGCATCCAGCATATGAATGCCGATGTCGATCAGCGGGCCACCACCCTGCAGTTCTTTATTGGTAAAGACACCCCAGCCGGGAACGCCGCAGCGACGCAGGGCGCGGGCGGTGGTAACGTAAATCTCTCCCAAAACGCCGTTGGTCACCTGTTCACGCAGCTGTTGCGTATCGAGCGCAAAACGATGGTGAAAGTCGTAGGCCAGCACCTTGCCCAGTTTGCGCGCGGTATCGCACATTTCCCGCGCCTGTTCTGGCGTCATGGCGGGCGGTTTTTCGCACATCACATGGCAGCCCGCTTCCAGCGCCATCAGGGTATGTTCGTAATGAAAACGGTTAGGTGAGCAGACGCTAACCACATCAGGTTTCACCGCCAGCAGCATGGCCTGCGGATCGTCCCACACGGATGCATTCCCGTATTTTTCTGCCAGCGCCTGCGCCTGGGAAAGGCGGCTGTCACAGACAGCCACCAGTTCCAGATCGTTGCGGGTGCAGTAGTACGAAGCATGAACCTTATCCGCCACCTGGCCTGCGCCTATTATCGCGACCCGCAGCGGAGAGCTTGTCATTGCACTTTTCACAAAGACCTCTTAGCAGGTACGCAACCAGGCCAACGAATCACGGTACGCCTGGGCAGGATCTTCCGCCCGGATGCGCCCTTCGTACACCACATAGCCCTGATAGTTATCCGCGCGCAGCTGTTCAAACAGCGCGTGGAAATCGAGGGTGCCGCTGCCCGGCTGGTAACGATGGTTATCGGCAATATGCACATGACCGAGCAGGTCGCGGTTGTCGTGCAGCGCCTGCGCCAGGTTATCTTCTTCGATATTCATGTGATAGAAATCGCCGATAATCTGCACATGTGTAAGATCGTTTTCGACGATGTAACGACGAGCATCGGCAAGGGTGTTGATCATGTGATCCTGATAGCGGTTTAACGGTTCGAGGTACACCACAGTTCCGGTACGCGCGGCTACCTGTTCCAGCACGCGCAGGGAATCACTCACCATTTTGCGGTCGCCATCCAGGCTGCGCGGCGAGGTCATCGGCGGTAAACGGAAGGTAAACATGCCCCATGCAGCAGGAACGACGATACCTTTACCGCCCACTTCGGCCAGCGCTTCAAGAATGCGTTCGATCTGCTTTAAGCCTTTAAGACGACGCTCTTCGATAAAGTCGCCAATCCAACCGTCATAGCCACCGCAGGCGGTGGTCACCGGTAAGCCGGTTTCTTTGATTGCCGCTTTGACTTCTTCGATATTGTTGACCAGCAGTTTGCCGTCAATCTCAAAACTATCGAAGCCCATCTCTTTGATATAACGAAATTTCTCCAGAATGTTTTCTGGAAAGAACGCCTGATTCTGTGTGCCGATTTTCATTTTTATCATTCCTTTGAATTAAAACGTGACGCCCATTTTGATGCTCTGTTCCGGATGCTGGTCGACATACTGCATGTAACTTTCCGGGCTATTGGCAAAGGTCACCACCGGGTCGATTAAATCTTCACAATTGAGATAACCGTTCATCAGCAGTTCCCAACAGGTTTCTTCGATACGTTTGCGGCTCCAGCGCGGATAATCCGGGTTCGGCTCGCTGCACGCACGGGAGAAAACAATTTTGGCGTTATTGAAATGGGCTTCGCGTCCGAGGTTAAAACCTTCGGCAAACGGTTTGGCAAACGCGACATACGAGATGGTGCCGCCATATGCCAGGCCGCGAAGCGCCGATTGCAGCGCGTCGGCGTAACCGCTGGTTTCGATAATCACATCGGCACCCTGCTTGCCGGTCAGCGTTTTGATCTCTTTGCCTACGTCAGTGCCAATAGGGTTAAGGCAGAAATCCGCACCGTGTCGACGAGCAATATCACAACGATGGGCAATAGGATCGACGCCAATTACAACCGATGCGCCAGCGCGTTTCGCCAGTTGGATGGCAATTTGACCGATCGCGCCAAGCCCTACCACCACGACAAAATCCCCTACGCGCACGTTGGCATCGCGCACGCCGCTCATGGCAAACTGCGCCGGGTCGTAGCAGACGGCGTTTTTCCACGAACTGCCTTGCGGCATTTTGCGCAGCTTGTAGTTATTCACCGCGTTAATGATGACAGTTTCGGAAAGCGGGCCGTAGCCGCATACGCTGTCGCCCACCGCGTAGTCGGTAACGTCGCTGCCGCACTCGATAATGTCGCCAACCACCATGTTGCCAAGCTGGAATTTGCCAAAAAGGCAGAGGCATTCTGCAGTCAGAACCAGATGACCTTCTATCATCTGCGGTTTTTCAGTGTTTACGGAACAGGGGATCATCCCTGGTCGATTATTTCCACGTTGGTGAGAGAGCTTCCCCAAAACCATAAAGTAAGCCTAAGCGCCTGTCTCCACAGGTGGAATTTTATGGAGATTTCAGATGCAGCCCGGGCAGTGACAGAGCTGTACCGGTTTTCCGATCTCCACGAGGGTGAATGCCGCGTGGTCAACGTAGCCTCAGAGGATACCAGAACTTTGCGGGAGTTTGTGGAGGAAATCCACAGAATCTGCGGAGAAAAGGGAAGTCTGGAGTACGGTACTTTTGTGCAGGCAAAGGAAGGCGCTCTGTCGATCTGCCCTGTGGTTCGGCAGCTGAAGGCGCTGACAGAGGAGACCTGGCAGGAGCAGGTTTCCTTTAAAAAAGGAATCCGGCGAATGCTGGAGGAGGAATACGGAGGTTAACATGAAAAAAATCAGTGTGCTGATTCCCTGTTATAATGAAGAGGAAAATGTGCCCATTTTTTATGAGGAAATGATGAAAAATTCGGATTTTCTGGAAAAAGAGGGGCTGGATCTGGAAATCATCTATATTGACGACGGATCGAAGGACAACACGGCGGCGGAAGTAAAAAAGCTGCATGAAAAGGATGAAAGAGTCCATCTTGTGTCG
>OHMP01000113.1_pt1 | contig 62145 bp, 67 predicted proteins | sample 1569341 | NCBI WGS metagenome assembly OHMP01 (sample SAMEA3879584, study PRJEB24766) | human gut metagenome | biome: human-associated habitat; feature: feces | place: USA | collected 1985/1987 | reverse complement strand
CCCGCAGATGCCGATTCTCTGCCTGCATAATCCAGATCGTTGGTCTGGTGCTATCGGGCCGCGGGCTATCTGTCCCAGCACCCTGTCCTTGTTCTCCAGTACCTGGTCAGACACTGACTGGGACGGACTGAATAAGCCTTCCCAGCGCAGATGGCTGGAAAAGGGTAGAACCAGTGCCGATTGGAAAGGCGATCCAGTCTTTGAGGGCGACATCTTCTGGCATAGGCTTGGAAAGCGTTATTTTGTCGTCTGTTATGATCTACTCCGGGGCTTCTACTTGGAGGATGCAGAAGATGGGAATACCATTTCGACTTGGTTCTTCGGGACTCTCAAGAGAGCGGGTACGATATGGGCCCCTCCGAAGGATTTCCCCGAAAAGGCGGTTCGCCGTTTCCATAATGCAAGAAATGCTGATGGAAGAACGGAGACAATTCAGTTCTGAGCAAAAGAAGAGGGCCTGCTGTTTGCAGGTCCTCTTTGCTTTAACCAATAGATTCTGTTGGTTCAGTTGATACCACAAGGAGCCTCGGTTATTTATAGCCGAGAAGGTGACCTTCTTCCTCGCTGGACTCCAGGACATGGCCTCGACCATTGATCCAGAGATGGTCCTTGTCTGGAGGGAAGAAAACATAGTCCAGGTCGACTGAATCACAGGCATAGAAATGCAGTGCTCTAGGTTCCTCCCTCCAAATGATTGAGCGCATCCCAAGCCAGGCAAGCTGTACCGAGACCGGCTTCGCTGGTTCAAGTAGCCAGCGTTCTTCCCTGACTACTCTCACCGAACTAAAGTTTGAGAGGTTCTATGTGGAGTAGGTATAAACGGGTTATTCACCCTCCCTGGGCACCTCAGCGAAAGGCCCATGACTGGCTGCCACAGGTCTTTACGGCATAACCTTTGAATGCAAGCACCCAAGAGGGACAGAGGCCGCAGCTTATATTGCCGTCCACATATACTTTCGGGGGGCCAGGACGAACCTTTGCCGCGAATGCGGTTTAAGCCACCCAGGGCAGGAGTCCACCACCCTATATGAGCCATTGTATGCACACTTATTGCGGGCTATTGCCAAAACGGAAAAGCGTTGCGAGGCAATTCCTCTCGCCGAACTAAAGTTCGGGAGCTTCCTTGCCATATCTTCTGTGAAGGCTGTGCGGAAGTTAGACCGAGCCAAGACGCTTGGCATACTCCTCCGCCGGGGCCACCCGGCCCACCGCAGACAGGGAGATCTGGGAGAAGTCGAAGATTTGCTCTGCCAGCTCCCGCAGTTGGAGGACGGTGACTGCGTCATAGGCATCTAGGAGGTCATCCTGTTCAAGCACAAAGCCGTAGAGCAGCTGGAAGGTGCCCAAATGGATCATACGGGCCTCGATGGACTCCAGCCCCATGAGCACATTGGCCTTGATCCGCTCTCGGGCCAGATCCAACTCCTCCTGAGTGGGGCCGTGCTCCGCCAGGTCCTGGAGTAGGGCACAGGCGGCGTCCAGTGCCTTCCCCTCCAACTCAGGGCTGAGGGCGGTGTATACCCCCAGCAGGCCGGTGTCTGCGTAATCGGCAACATAGGAGTAAGTGTCGTAGCACAGTCCTCGTTTCTCCCGCAGTTCCTGGAACAGCCGGGAGGAGTCGCCGCCCCCCAGAATAAAGCTGAGCAGCAACAGCTGGTAACTGCGGGGATCCAGGTAGCTGAAAGCAGGGAAGGCCAGGATCAGGTGGTTCTGCTCCGTGGGCTTACGCCGGGTGGTGAAAGCGGGGCGATAGCAGGCTCTCTTGTAGCTGGGGACATGGCCGGGTTCCAGATCAGAGAGGATGGCGCATAGCTCATCCTCAGCCTGGGGGGTGAAGCTGCCAGTGAGGGTGGCCACCAGATTACCGGGGCGGTAGTGGGCTTTCTGGTAGGCCCGGAGGCTGTCTCCCGTCATCCGCTTCAGGGTAGATGCTTTGCCAAGGATGGGGTGGGACAAGGGGGCGCCCTGGTAGACTGCGGCGATTAGCCGCTCCAAAACCAGGTCCTCTGGGGTATCCTCACACATCCCAATCTCACTCAGAATAACACCTCTCTCCAGTTCCACATCCTCCTGGGCAAAGCGGGAGTGGAATAGCATGTCGCTGAGCAGGTCGATGGCCCAATGCAAATGGCTGTCCAGACACTGGGCGTAGTAGCAGGTGTGCTCCGTGGCTGTATAGGCATCGACCCGCCCGCCGATGGCGTCGATCTCCCGGGCCAGGGCGCCGGAGTCCCGACGCATGGTCCCCTTGAAGGACATGTGTTCGATAAAGTGGGCTGCGCCGATCTACGCAGCGCGCTCGTGGCGAGAGCCAGTGCCCACAAAGAACCCCAGGGCCGCGGTATGGGTGCCGGGAATGAATTCGGTCAGCAACTTTGCCCCATTGGGCAGCGTGATAGAATGGTACATAGAGCTCTCCTTTGCAAAGAATGACTCCGGGAAAGGCCGCCACCTATTCCGGTAAGCCTTAGACAGTCTATAACAGATTGAAAGGAAGATCAAGAAAAAGAGAGCTGTGAAATTGCAGGCATCCTCCAGGGTATCGATCTGCTGGGGGAAGGGTGGTGAGGTGAAGTCCGCTTGAGTTGAAGACTTCTGCACAATTTGTTAAAATAAAAGAAATTCTTTAGTCGCCCATGTTGTTAAGAATTGCACCTATGATTCCACATTTAGCAGATACGAGGAGGGATCTATATGAATATCGATGCCTATGATCTCGACTCTTTGCGGAAGATAGTGCGAGATTTACAGGCAGAAAACAGAAGTTTGAGAAAATTGTTGTCTGAAAATCATATTTATGCCGAGACTTCAGATGTATTTTCCGATAGTACCAGAGGTACAGACGCATACGACCCCGATCAAGCATCTCTGGTTGAGCCATTCGATATTACTAACGAGGTAGCAAATCGGTTCTTTAGTATGTTTTGGGGGCGAATAGATGTTTTTGCAAGACGCGGGAAAAAGGGGGGCTATTTCCCCCAGTGTAAAAATCGATGGGACGAGAAAGTTTGCCCAAAGCAGAATGGGCAACCCAAGTATAATTGTGGTGCTTGTGAGCATCAAAGCTATGAACCCTTAGAGCTGTGGCATATTAAGCAGCATTTGGTGGGGGCAAGAGAGAATTGTACCGATGTAATTGGCATTTATCCTCTTCTGCCGGATAATACCTGTCGCTTTCTTGTATTCGACTTTGATAACCACGAGAAGGGGGCTGACCAGCAAGACAACGCCAACCCAGATGAATCCTGGAGAAATGAGGTGGATGCCCTCCGACGGATATGCGAAGAAAATGGGGTCGATGCGCTGACAGAACGGTCACGGTCTGGGCAAGGGGCACATGTTTGGATATTCTTTAAAAGCCCAATTCAAGCCGCCCTTGCGCGGCAATTTGGATATGCCCTTTTGGACAAGGGTTGTGAATCTGTAAATCTGACCTCATTTCGGTTCTATGACCGTATGTACCCCGCGCAAGACAATTCAAACAAAATCGGGAACCTGGTGGCACTGCCGTTACAAGGACGCGCCTTACGAAATGGCAATAGTGCTTTTGTAGATCGGGAATGGAACGCATACCCGGATCAACTGGATGCCTTATGGCGGGTGCGCCGGCTGGGATACGATGATATTCTCAGGAAACTAACTCAATGGAATGCGGAACGAAATGGAACTACAGTCACTTTGGACTCTCTGTTAAAAAATGAGCGGCTGAAACCATGGAGGCGAAAAGATACCTTCCATGTTGAAGATGTCATAGGCACACTGCATATTGTTTTGGCCGATGGAATGTATGTGGATACATTAAACCTGCTGCCGAGACTCCAAAACCAAATCCGTTGTCTCGCAACAATTGATAATCCTGAGTTTTACCGGAGGAAAAACTCAGGGGCTCCAACCTACTACTATCTCAGTACAATTTACCTGGGGAGAGACATTGATGGATATATCCAACTCCCAAGAGGCCTTTTTGAGACACTGATAGAAAAATGCCAAGAGGCTGAGATTCGATATGATATAGAAGATCAACGGACAACCGGGCGGCCAATCCGGGACAGTTTTAACGGGAATCTGCGTACCCAGCAGGATCTCGCAGCAGAGAGACTCTTGAACTACGATAATGGGATTCTGAGTGCTGCAACCGCATTTGGGAAAACAGTGGTTTGTAGTTATTTAATTGCGCAACGCCGGGTGTCCACTTTGATACTTTTGGAAAGCGCTGACCTTGTGGATCAGTGGGTGGATGAGCTGACACGATTTTTAATAATCGACGAGGAACCCCCAATCTACCTGACAAAGACAGGGAGAAAGAAGAAAAGAAAGACGGTTATCGGAACATATCGTTCCAGTACGGATAAAACGACCGGTCTTATAGATGTAGCCATGATTGGCTCCATCTATGGGAAAGGTGAGATTTTCCCTGGCATCGATCAATATGGACTGGTTATCATGGATGAGTGTCATCATGCGGCATCCATCCAGGCCCGCCAGGTACTCAGCCGTGTGAAGGCCAAATATGTATATGGTGTGTCTGCTACTCCGGTACGAAGTGACAAACTGGAAAAAATAAACTATATGATGATTGGCCCCATCCGCCATCAATACACGCAAAAAGAACAGGCATTGGCTTATGGGTTGGGGCTCTTCGTACGACCTAGATTCACCCGTGTGGTTAATTTCTCCGAGGAGAAACTGGACATCCATAAGGCATACGAGTTAATCAGCGAAGACGATGACAGGAATAAAATGATCATTGAGGATGTGCAAATTTGCATCCGTGCTGGCCGTTCACCCGTGGTCCTGACTCGTCTAAAAAAGCACGCCAAGCAACTTTATGATGAATTGTCCAGTTCAGCCCAACATGTGTTTTTGCTCTATGGCGGCAACACGCAGGCGGAAAATCAAGAGATCCGCAGAAAAATGATGAAGGTTCCTAAAGAGGAAAGTATGTTGCTGATTGCGACAGGGCAAAAGATTGGGGAGGGATTCGACTGCCCAAGGCTGGACACTCTCATGCTTGCATCACCGGTAAAGTTTGATGGTCGACTGATTCAGTATGTTGGGAGGTTGAGCCGCAGTTATAGTGGTAAGACCGATGTGGTTGTATATGACTATGTAGATGCTCACATTGGGATTTTTGACAATCAATACCGGAACCGGTTGGCCGCCTATAAAAAGATTGGTTACCGCATTCAGTCGGAAACAGAAGCCGGACGACAAGTAGCAAATGCAATTTATGATCGTGGGAACTATGCAGAGGCGTTTGAACGAGACATGGTGGAGGCAGAATATGAGATAATCATCGCAAGCCCAAACCTGCGAAGGCAGAAAGTGGACCGTATGCTGTCGCTACTGAAGCCCCGCCAAGAAGCCGGTATAAAAGTCACAGTTATAACGCAGGAGCCTGATTGCCTATTGGCTGGCGACCCATCTGTTATCTATGGAATGGTCGAGGACATGAAGAAAGCGGGTATTACCGTTGCCCTGATAGGGAGCGAAAACGAACATTATGCTGTAATCGACAAAAAACTTGTCTGGCATGGTGGTGTAAATCTCCTGGGAAAAGAAGATGTATGGGACAATCTGATTCGAGTGGAGAGCTCTAAAGCAGCTTCAGAACTGTTGGAAATGAGCTATAAGGGAATTGTGCGGTCTGCTCAGTGAGACCCAGTCTTTTCTACAAAGAAACGCGGCAGGGGAGAGGCGAATGGAACTCCCACTTGCCAGCCTGCATCATGCTTTTTCGGACGATGGGCACGACAGTGGGTGCAGAGAGCCCAAGACAACAAATCTCTGTCATGACTTCGGTAGGAACGCCGGCTTTTGCCATTTCGCACATGGCAGAGGTCAGCGTTTCTAATCTGAATGAAAAAATTGCTTTTAAATGCGACTGAAATGCGACTTAGGCCTCATTTCAGTCGCATTCGATTTAGCTTTAATTTCCTGACTACGATTGCTTCACATGGTAGGGATCTTCAGACGCCAAATGTCGTGTTTGGGGCTAGGAGGCTGAGTACAGACGGCCGGTAAGGGTGCTTCTCCAAACGCCTCGCCCGCTTTTCTTTGTAGAAAAGATAACAGGCCCTGGGATATCCACAGGACATTCATTCCGCTGAGGTAACCTGCTCACAGAAGACATGGCAAGGAAGCTCCCGAACTTTAGTTCGGTGAGAGTAGTTAGTACGACAATACGCAGGTTTCAAAAATAGAGAGATACCTGTAGCCGCTTCAGGAGCTGCCTTATATAGTTCAGTCCAAAAAGATGAACCGGCGTGAGAATCTTTTTCGTCCATTTTCGGTCGGGACGACAAAGCCGGTGATACGGGCAAGCCCGTATTTCCCATTCTTCGGCCACAGGAAAAGGGTTGGTGCTGTTGGCCTGCCGGCAGCTAAATCTTTAATATGATCTTCAGTGATGGTAGCCCCAAACAGCGTCATGGGGAAGGAGAATTCACAGTCAGTGCCCATGCCAGTGCAAATATAATAGTCTTTCCCAACAACAATCTGTCCATGCTCGCAACACGGACATTTACAGATCCCCTCAGTTGCACGAGATTCTACCTTTTCTTTAGGAGTTGAGTCCGGTGTGTCTACAGTATTGCTGGAAGTCGATTCAGGCTGGGGTGGAGGATCCTGATGCGCCAAGTCCTCGATGGTATTTATAAATGGGGCAAGTCTGTCCCTATATTGGGAGATTTTTGGTAGGACACATTTTTTAAGAGAGTCTGTTGTAGCCGCAACATCTCCGAGAAAACGAGGCAGTGCGAAATAACATAATAGCGGGTTCAGGACCCAAGTAGTAAGGGATAGGAGGGAAAGGGACTCTGATAGGACAGCCTCGAAGATTCCATGTCTATTTGCCCATTGCGCGATTTCATGGTTGTAGTGACAATACAGGCCCAGTAGCGTATTCAGAACACAAATAGCCAACGAATATAGGCCCATTCTGTTGAGTGCAGGCTTTAGACGCTTGGGCTGGACCCGTTGGATCCCTTTTTGATCTGGTGATTTGGCGAAAACAAACAGTTCCCAGAACAAAAATAGGAAGATGAGAGTAAAGAAATATATACTTACAACTAAAAAGTTCACAAGGCTGTCCAAGGAGAGCCCAGTACCAAAGGCATCTATGGACGCTGCACGCCAACAAACCCCAAGGACTATTGAAGAGAGAATGAGCCAGATGCATCTTATATTGTTCAAAGAAACTGAATTTTTGGCTTCCAAATATCTAATAGCAGAGAAAACTCCAGGAAAAATAAAAAGACTGAGGTGCTGGCTAATATAGTTAAGTCCATCCATACCATAGTCCCCCTAGAAATTTCGACTCTAATTTTAGCGGTTAAATTGGCAAATTTCAAGGGGAACAAATGTTTGCGAATGGTGCAACTCATCATGCTGTACTGGAATAACTCGTCTGCAATATTCTGTGCTGCGTCCGCTGACGGATACCTCTCTCGTTCCACCGCCTGAATACAGCAACTGATGAGTGACTTGTCCATTGAAAAAACTAAGCACTCGACATAGAGTCTTGATGGAATATGGTGTGGGATGCCCATGCATACAATCCTAGCTGTCTACAATGAGTAGCAATTTTTTAGGTGATGTAACCTATTCAAGAAAGGAGGAAGGGTGACCAGCCTGACGATACAAGTTGGCAATACGGACCCGACTTATAAAAATGGGGAATATGCTTGCAAACAACTCCCTCTTGGACTATACTGGAGACAATTTTAAAAAGGGGGCAGATGAGATGGCACCTCCCATCAAAAATCAATTGAGGACAATACGAATTAAGGGATTTAAGTCTATCAAGGAACAAGAGATTAACTTCAATCGCGTAAACATTTTGATTGGTAGCAACGGTGCTGGTAAAAGCAACCTTATTTCAGCATTTACACTTTTGGAGGAAATTATCAAAAAGCGACTGGGCGTGTATTCTGCCCAGCGCGGCGCCGATGCCCTTTTGTACTGTGGTCGGAAACAAACACCAAGTTTTTCTATGGAGTTTGTTTTTGGAAATGAAAATTCCTATGGGTTTGAGCTTGCTCCTACGGATGATGGTAGGCTGATTTTTGCTCAGGAATACTACGGCTACCATGAAACACACACGACTATCTTGGGCGAAGGTAATCGTGAGTCGGAATGGGAACGAGGAGTACCGAACAACATCACTCCTTATGTTTTGCCTATCTTGAAAAACAACAGCTGGAGAGTTTACCATTTTAACGACACTTCTACAGAAGCGAGAGTAAAGCAGGTCCACGGGGTAGATGACAATATCTATCTTCAAAATGACGCAGGCAACTTGGCCGCTTTTTTGTACCGATTGAAGAATAGTTTTCCAGAAAACTATCAGCGTATCGTGGAGATCGTGCAGATGGCTGCACCATATTTCGGCGATTTTTATCTTGTGCCGCAAGAACTGAACCAAGAGCAGATCCGGCTTAGGTGGACCGAGCGAAACAAAGAGAACATCCTGAACGCAGCTCAGTTTTCGGATGGAACACTTCGCTTTATCTGTTTGACAGTTTTACTCATGCAGCCAGAAGAATTACGGCCAGCAACTATTATTGTTGATGAGCCGGAAATTGGGTTGCACCCTTCAGCCGTAAATCTTTTCTGCGAGATGGTTCATCAATCATCTTTTTCTTCTCAGATTATTTTGTCTACGCAGTCTGCCGATTTGCTGGATAATTTTGATGCAGAAGATGTGCTTGTTGTCAATCGGGAGGGTGATGGGAGTACCTTTTCCAGGCTTGACGCACAGAGCTTGAACCTTTGGCTAGAGGACTATAGCCTCGGAGAATTGTGGAAAAAGAATATTTTCGGGGGGAGGCTTGCCCGATGAAGGTAGTCTGTGTGCTCTGCGAAGGGATAACAGAGAAAAATTTTATAGATGACATACTGTGCCCGATTGCCGAGAAGCGAGGAATCATATTGTCTGCCACAACTGTAAGGACAAAAGTCTCAGATCGGAAATATGGTGGCGGGATTTCAAGATATAAGAAGATCAAAGATGACCTCATTAGGCTTTGCGACTATAGGGATGCTGTCATAACCAGTATGTTAGATCTTTACCAACTTCCATCAGACACCCCTGGGTACAGCAACAAACTTCAGGATCATACCCAGTGGGCTTTGGAAATTGAAAATGCTGTAAACAATGACATCGGAAAGCCAAATCTACAGTTCAACCTTATGGTACATGAATTTGAAGCACTTTTGTTTTCAGACCCATCTTCTGTGACTAGGTTTGATAAAAGACTTTCTGAAATGATGGGGGCAGCATTAAGAGAGGCAAATGGGGATGCAGAGGCCATCAACAACAGTTTCGATACATCTCCTTCCCATAGAATAGCTCAGATCCGTCCAGAATACTCAAAACGGCTTGATGGAATCAAAATAGCAAGGGAGATCGGGATCGAACAGATGCGCCAGGTCTGCAAGCATTTTGATGCATGGCTGACTGCTCTAGGAATCTAACCACATCGATAGACGATATCTGAATCTGTAGGATCTAGCTCATTGTATGAGCAATTGACACTCCCCAAGCCTAAAGGCAGGGGATTCTTGGTTCAACGAGGACTGCCAGGGTATCCCACGGACTCCCGTGAAATGCCAAGGTCTTACACCCTCTCCCCAAGCGTTTGGGTAGGTTCCGATGTGTCCCACCGTACCATGAGATTGATTCTTTAAGCACTGACCCGGAGCAGACGCAGGCCCTCCATCAGCAGGTTTTGGGCCGAGTTTTGATCCCTGTCGTGGTGGGTTCCACAGCAGGGGCAGATCCATTCCCGCACTGAGAGGTCTTTAACCTCCGGGTTCTTGTGCCCACAGCGGCTGCACAACTGGCTGCTGGGGAAGAAGGTACCTACCTCCACCAAAGCCTTGTGCTGCCACGCCGCTTTGTACTTGAGCTGGCGGGCCAGTTCACCCCAGGAGGCGTCGGCTATTGCCTTGGCCAGTTTGTGATTTTTGAGCATGCCTCCTACATTGAGGCTCTCCACGCAGATGATATCGTAGTCCCTGACCAGCTGGGTGGTGAGCTTCTGCAGGTAATCCTGCCGGCAGTTGGCGATGTACTCATGCTGCTTGGACAGACGGAGCCGCGCCTTCTCACGGTTGCGGCTGCCCTTTGGTTTTCGGGACAGCCGCCGCTGGAGGATGGCGAGCTTCTTCTCCGCCTTTTGCATGTACTTGGGATTATCGAACTTCTGCCCATCTGAGGTGATTACCAAGTCTTTGATACCCACATCCAGGCCAACCGCGGCGCCGGTGCTGGGCAGCTGGGGGATCTCCACCTCCGTACAGCACAGGGACACGAAAAACTTCCCGCTCCGGCTCATGCTGACGGTGGCGTTGAGGATCCGTCCCTGCACCGGGGTGGAGACCTTGGCCTTTACCCAGCCCAGCTTAGGCAGCTTGACCGCGCTGCCGTTCACCTGAATGTTTTGACCAACGACCTTGCTGGTATAGCTGGCCCGGCTATGGTGCTTGGCCTTGAACTTGGGAAATCCGACCTTCCGTTTCCCCTTGCGGCCGGCAAAGAAATTCTTGTATGCCTGATCCATGTGTAGGACAGAGGACTGCAGGGCTGTAGAGTCTACCTCTCGCAGCCAGGGGTAGGTATCCTTCAGCCCGGGGATCAGCTTCACACAGTCGTACCCGCTGATAGCGCAGCCGGCGTTGTAGGCGTCCTTGCGGGCCGCCAGGGTCTGGTTGTAGATGAACCGGGCACAGCCAATCGTCTTGCGGATGAGTTCCTCCTGGCCCTTGGTGGGATACAGACGAAACTTGTATGCTTTCTCCATGGGTGATACCTCCTCTCTGCGGATAGTTGAAAAATCCTGATGCCATATCTTATGCCGTGGCCTGAAACAAATTCCTATTGGGGAGATGGGCCCATTTCAAATTAACTTATAGGTTTGCGCCTTATATCCCCGTGGATAAATCCAGGGGTTTTACGGCGCGTTCGATAACGATTTTCTAATCCCAGTCCATTTCAACGCCAGAATCCGATGTAGCTACAGACTGGGGCAACCAAGTCCGCTTTTCTGTCAGCCCAATGATCACCCAGCTGGAAGAATCCTTGAACTGCACCAGACCCCCAAAAATTTGGTTCGTGTAAACGGGCACGAATCCCTCTGCCAGGCTCTTTTTTAGGGCATTTACCTTACGCTGGACCGACGCCTTGGCCTTCTCAATGGACTCAAAATATTTGGCCCCCATCAGATTAGTATCAAAACCACGGCCAGTGCAAAAATACTTGCCGGTTGCCTTATCCAGAAGCACGAAAATAGTGGCTCCGTTGAGATTTCCCTGGAACGGCTTCAGAGGAGTGTCATAGGGCAACTCCACCACTTGCTTCAACTCAATCTGGCATATTTGGGCCTTGGCAACATGCCATTGGTTCAAGAGGCTATACAAATTCTCCCGAACTATGGGATAAGATTTGTATTGCTTTGGCTTAGTCTTCCACACTGGCACATAGCCGTTTAGATTGTCGAATTTTGTAAATCCAAGACCGGAATTCCGATCAAAAATCTCATACAGTTTCATTTTTGCTCCTTTCATTTGGCCAGCACATAGCCGCCATGCTCTTCAAAAGTCCTCCGTGCCCATGCCTCGGCCTGCGCCTCCGGGTCTTGGGGTAACCCCTGGAACAGTTCTTCCGATGCATATGGGTCATTCTGTGCCATGTGGAACAACTCATGCAGAACTGTGGTGATGACCCCAAGGTTCACCTCAGTGTCCAAATTGCTGAAACCTTCGGCACAGATTTCTTTTGAGCTACGGACAATCTCGTCCAGGTTGATGACAACGGTTTGGTACTCTGCCAATTCGACGCCAAGCATTCCGTCATCAGGCAAATCACAACAGTCGAGAATGGGATTGCCATGCCGATCCTCCAATACAGGGAACAGCTCATCCCAGTCCCGGTCAGCATCTGCGATGATGACAATGTACTCAAGCGTCTGGAGGATATGTCGGTCTACCGCCCGGAAGATATATTCTGCCAGAGAGTGTGGATCGACAGCGTGGTCAAACCAGCTGACCATGCTGGACATGAGGATGTGTTCCTCCAACCAGTCCGGGGTAATCTTGTCGTGGCGCACATAGCGGATGGCGCGGCTCATTCCCTCTGTGTCGTCCACAACAACAAACTCCTCTTTGGATTCTTCCAGGATATAGAGCGGCTCACCGGCATCAATATCAGACTGAACCGCTTTCCGAATGGCATCAAAAGCATTAGACCTGATCCCGCAATGCGCAGTGTAATTATTCTCCTTTTCTCCCTTGGTGGCGTTCTCGTCAACTTGGGCAAAACAAGCCATGCCACCATAGTCCTCATCATACCGGTAATGACTACAACCGGGACAACTTCCGGCCGGCTTGTAGCAGATGTAGCTCATTTGGTGGCTCCTTTCCCCAAAACGGCCCTGACCTCCTCCGGTGGAAAGCCCAAGGTAAGCGTCAGATCATCCTCGCCGAACCCATAGTTAGCCAGTTTCTCGATGACTGGACGGTTCCGGCTTTCGGCATCCTCTACCATGTGGTCTACCAAGGTATTGAGCAAATCCTCCAGATGGAAGGATTTCGTCTTTGCCTTGATCATCTCGCTGGGCGTGTAAAACTCGAAACGAGGCGAGTACAAAGACCCGGCATTGCGGAAATAAAAGCGCTGGCGACCCGCAGTGATGTAGAACCGTCCCAGGTGATCAATGTCGCCGAAACTGGCAACATACTCTCTGCCTTCATGTTCCACCTTCATCCGCCCATAAGGGAAAATACGATGGTTACCATACATAGGGATCGTGTACGAAAGAATCTGTTTAACCTCCATGCAGATTATCTCCTTTTAGCTTCATTTGCTCCTGAATCGGAAGCTAAATAAATCGTATGCCTATTGTGCCTACGCCATTTTGCATAGCTGTACAAGAACCTTTTCTACAAAGAAAAGCGGCGGGAGATTTGAAGTGCATCATGCTCAGCCGCTCTACTTCCTCTTGCTCCGGTTTCTATGCACGACATCCGATATCAGAAGTCCTTTGTTGTACGCAAACCGAAGGTATGCTCTTTGTTGCGAACAACGATAAACCGTGATTTTGGCAGTTTTCCTCGATGAGTTCGGGTTCCTTCACCATATCATTCTCGTCTCACTCCACTGTCGTGCTCCAAAAGCTGGAGGCAAATAATGCGAGCCTCTGAAAGCAAAAGGCCAGAAGTCCTATTCTGCCGCTTTTCTTTGTAGAAAAGATTTCAGAAACACAGAATGATGTTTGCCCCTTTGTGCATAGGATTTTGTAGTTTCCGATCAGGAGATACCAACATACATAAAGGGGAATCAAAACAGATGAGTTACTATGTAGAGTTTGACCGCGTGTTCATCCGCACGGTCAGCGGCTACACCCCGCTTATCCTGCTGGGGGACTCCAGTGTATATGAAGGGAGTAGCCCAAGAGCCAGGATGGCCCGTAAGTGGTTAGTCTTTCAGGGCCTACTTGGGGTTACAGAGGAGAAGATACTCCAAACAATTGAGCCAATGCTGGGCAGCGATGAACATTGGAAGAAGAATGGGAAATGGGTCGATGACAAGGGCCTCATCAGCTGGGTCAAAAATGGCTGCAAGCACGCAGTTGTTTTGGAAGACCTGCTGGAGGCAAATAACCGTTCATTCATTTCATGCCACCTGCATGGAGAGATTACGGGATTTCGCGGTTCCGAAGCTCTGGAGTGTTATGTCCATAATACCCTGGAGATGGAGGACTGGATTTGTCGGGCTAAAAAGGCAATTTCGGATAAGCCCTATCTGAGTCCGGTGATCTCGTTGAACTCCGGTGACCGGGTCCGACACCCCAGCAAACCCCGGAATTCGGACGAAATGGTAGTTCTCAAGTATGGCCAGTATTATCTGACTGCCCATGATGACAAGTCCACTCATTGGTCCAAGAATCCCAAGTCTGCGCTGGTCCTCAGTGCCGAAGAAATGAAGAATCTCCATATTACTGGACGGATGGTATCGGCCTCTGTGCTGACAAATGCGCACAACTTTATTGTTGCATACACGCCCCCAGAAGGCGGTCCAGTCCGTTATCTGAACAAGCTCGCTGGCTCACGCGGCTTCCGCTATTCTCTGGAGCAGAAATATGCCAGGCGGTACTCTACCAAGGCTGCCGCGCAAAAAGCCATTGAGTCTGCCAAGCGGCGGTGTCCACTGTACAACTACGAGGTCCAGGTAGCACCACAGCAGCCTTGTTAAGCAAGCAGGGGAAGAGATCTTTGAGCCGCAGGAAGAAATCAAAATCGGAACATTTAACCCAAAAACAGGAGATAAAATATTTTTTAGGAGGAAATTTACTATGAAAACTATTCAGATCAATGCCAATCATTTCAGCCGTGCCATCCGCATCTGCCGCAAGTTCCTGTCCCGCGCCGGGACTGCAATGGCCATCGACTGCAAGGATATGATCACTATTGTTGCTGGCGGCAATCCGGAGCAAGGCTTCGAGGCCACCTTTTATGCTTCCGATGGATACCGGGCCGTCTCCTACACGGTCCCGGTCACGAAGATGGAGGGCAATGGCTTTGTAGCTGCGATCCGCAATCCAGTCTTCACGCCCAAGGATGGTACTCATGTGACCATTGAGCTGGGAAGCCGGAATAGGGCATCTTTTGCCACACTCATCTACGATGAGTACGGAGTAACCTTCCGTACCAGACAGGATCTCAAGGCCATCAAGCACCGTCTTCAGACCCTGAAGGAGGCTATTGAACACGCCGCCAAGGCTGAGCCTAAGGCCGAGTTCCATGGCAACAGCCGGTACATCCGCTCTATGATGGAGGCTGTAGAGACAGCTAACCTGGCCTACAGCCTGAAGCAGGCGCCTATTGCCCACCTGCGTGTAAATGATTTTCCCAACCCTATTTTCGCCGAGGGACGCGGGGTCAAGGCAATCGTACTGCCGTCTCGCCAATGATCTCATCAAAAACCCGGAGAGGAAATTCCTCTCCGGGTTTTCTCTTGGGGCAGGGAACTTTTGGGTCTCTGCATAGAATAACGGCGACCGTAGAAAGGAGGACCATCCATGTCCAAGAACAAGCAGAAAGCAATTTCTCATCTTCATAGTAAGAAGAAACACCTGGAGTGCTCCGCTGGGGAATATTTCTGGCTGTGCAATGAGTTGACCAAGGCGCGTCGGGCACTCCAAACATCTCTGTTTACCAGCGGCGGCTCAGAAATGACCCAGGCATACGCAACACTGACCAAGTTCTATCAGGATGCCGTTCAGTCGTTCCATGTGAGGCCCGGCACTGAGGTCAAACAACCTATCACCATTTCCAAACAGTTTCTGTCCAACCTCAAGATATTGGATAAAGACGGGCTCATTGACCTGGAGTTGGTACGCAAGGGCGAGCCAAACAATCGTCCAGCCTAGCTCAGCGGTACAGATAGGGTTACGGGTTTGGGCCACAGCATAATATATGGGCAAGAGGAGGTGTATCCTGCATGGCGAACTTTGTTTACTTCGGCTCTATCTTTGCCACCCGCTTTCAGGCCGGCAAGGATTTGCGTATAACTGACTCAAGTGAAACTCAAATGAAAGCTCCCTGGCTGGCAGTGGGGGACAAGTTTATCTCTGCTCGTCCATATTTTCTCTCTCTTACGCCCAAGTTCCTGGAGGGTGAGAAGCTGAATATCGGCAAGCCTGTCTCTATGGACGGAGCTCGTTATATCTGTCGCTTGCCCATTATCCACGGAGTTGATGGCTGTATGGAAAGCAGCCCTGATTATGAGATGATCCGGGCATGGGGCAACACCCTGAAGTCTAAGAATTTCTTTCATTTCTACGCCCGTCACTCGCCCAATGATCCTACCATTGATGTGGTATCTGTTGTCGGCAGTAATGATCCAGGGCCCTGCCAGGCGGCCTTCATGATGCAGCCGTCTCAGGTACCAGAATGGATGCGGTCTCGTGCCGGTTTTGTGCCGGTACTGGAACCAATACCGGACTATTCACCGGCTACACTGGTAGGCCAGCATGTGACCGTCATCGTGACCGGCGACACACTGCGAGGTGAGCTATTGGATTACTCCGAGTATGACCTGCTCCTGCGTCCGGAGCAGGCATATCAGGAGGATCACCCCTCTCTGGGCCAATGGGGGCGATGGCAGGCGAATGGAGTTGTCATAATTGACCGTTCCGCTGTCATGCAGCTGATCCCAAATATCCCGGCCGCTTTATAAACTGCAGGGGGAGAGGGACCCGTGTCATGTACAACAGGGCCCCTCTCTCACCAACCATCGTGCCCAGAATCCTGGAAAAACAGGTTGCGCAGAAGACAAAAGAACTCAAAAGCAAAAAACCGCCAGCATTTCTTTGTAGAAAAGATGGCAGCGGCATTGCGACGCAGTGTCATCAACAACCTATTGGTATAGAGGCGGGGCTATTGTTTAGACAGGCTGAAGGAGGAAATTGCCCATGGAAGAATTAAGCAAGCAACAGGAAGTGCTGATCGAGAACCTTGAACTCTACGCTCAGAGCGAGGTTGAGAGGGTAACAAAACCTCTCCAGGATCTTATCGATGTCGTAAACTCTGCGGTGGATATCCGCCTGGTCAACGGGGCGGTTGTTTCTGAAATCAAACTGGGATCTTTTGAGATGGAGGCTTTGGCCATGCGTATCCCTGCCGAGTGCTCCCGTCTCCAGAGTCAGCTTAATCAGTACAATACCAAGAACCTGTTCCGCGACATGCGTCTGGACGCCAAAGTCGCTGTAGAGCTGTCCAGGCTGGCTGGTACTAAAGGTGCCGCCGAGGAGAGAAAAAAGAAAGCCGACTAAAAAAAGCAGATAAGATGCTGGATCTGGTCAATTTAAAAAAGCATAAAAAGCATTTGCCGAATCAGATGTCGGGAGGGCAGCAGCAGCGAGTAGGGGTTGCAAGAGCACTGGTTGTTGATCCGAAGATTATATTTGCGGATGAGCCGACAGGAAATCTGGACAGTGAATCCAGCGAAGAAGTGCTTAGACTGCTCAGGGAGTCAGGAGAGCGTTACAATCAGACGATTATTATGATAACCCATAGTAAAGAAATTGCAGAAACAGCATCAAGGATTATAAGAATGAGAGATGGTAAAATCGTATGAGTAATGAAAAGAAAATAATCAAAGAAATGGTTCAGGGAAATTTGAAAGTACATAGGAAAAGAAATCTTCTTCTTGTATTGGCAATTACCTTAACGACCATTTTATTCACATCCGTATTGGAAATTGGATTTGGCGGTATGCAATCCATTCAGGAAACACAGCTAAAATTATCTGGAGCAAAATGGGATGCGGAATTACGATATTTGAATACTGATCAGTTTCATGAAGTAAATAATTCTAATTTATTTGAAACAGTTGGTTGTAGAATTCCTATTTCTTTTGTGAATGGAACGAAAAAACATTCAATTGAAATAGATTACTTTGATTCAAAAGGAATGGATTTATATTATCTTGATTTAGAAGAAGGAAAGCAACCAAAGGCAGCAAATGAAATTGTTGTGTCTGATAAAGCATTGGAAGAATTAGGAACACAGGCGAAAATAGGAGCTGAAATTCCGGTATCCTTTACTCTGCGTGACAAAGATTATACGTTTAATATGAAACTATCAGGCTGGTATAAAACTAATAAGAATACAAGTTATTTGATAGTTTCAGAAGAATTTTTGAATCAAAATTCAGATTTGCTACAAGTTTCTTATCAACAAGATGGAGAAACTGCTGGAACTTATTTTGCCAGTGTTTGCATGAAAAATAAAACCAATGTTGAACAATATCTTGAAGAATATGTTAAGGATCTAGGGGGACAGTCAGAGGATGCTCGGGGAAAAGATTTCATAAAAATATCAATAAATCCTATCAGTAATGCTGGAGAGAGCAACAGTGGGATTATTCTTTCCATTATTCTTTTCGGATGTTTGTTTGTGCTATGTGGATATCTTTTAATTTATAATATTTTTGATATAGGTGTGATGCAGGATATTCAAGAATTTGGAATGATGAAAACGATTGGAATGACCGGCAAACAGATTAAGAGATTAATGAGAAAACAGATGCTTTTTCTATCTTGTATTGGTATTACGATTGGTTTGTTGATTGGATATGGGTTAGGGGGACTGCTGTTACCTATTGTTTTGAAAAATTGGGAATATAGTGAAGAAGAGCTTACAGTTGTCCAGTCTGTACACCCGGCTATCTTTGTTTTAACAGTCGTTTTTGTATTGATTACAGTATTTTTGAGTATGAGAAGACCTTCCCGAAAGGCAGCCAAGTATTCTGCGATTGAAACAGCAAAATACACAGAGATAAAGAAAAAAACTGCTGAAAAGGATGTTCGTTCTATTGGAAATATAGCAAGGAACAATTTGCAAAGGAATAAAAAAAGAACAGTTTTAGTATTTACTTCCCTTATACTAAGTGTTATATTTGTGAACTCTTTATGGACTATTTCAAATAGTTTTGATGAAGAAAAGTATGTTAATGCTAAGATGCGTAGAGATTATTTAGTTGCATCTAAAGATGCATTAAACCCAGGCGTAGGATATGTCAAATCTTCTGCAGCACTGAATGAAGAAGCTATACAGAAATTAGAAGATAATTCTATGGTTCAAAATGGAACAAAATTATATAAGAATACGGTAGATAATGCTGATATAAGTTTTGAATGGGGAAGTGAAGGTATTGATATACAACAATACAGTCCCAATATAGAAGTTGACGGAGTAGTTACAAATGAAGCAACAACTAATTATGGTCCAATAACATTGGCAAAAGATGAGAGAGCATTGTGTAATGTATGTGGAATTTCTGAGAACTTTATTGACAAAATGGAAATATGGGATGGTGAAAAAGATCGTGCCACAATAAAAGAAAAATTAAAAAGTGGGAATTATGCTCTTGTAGCTTCTATGAAAAATGATAATGGAGTTCCAAATGAGAATCTTTTTAACAATTCGCCTGCCTTAGGGGAAGATATAGAGATATATAAAGCGGGAAAATTGATTAAAAAAGTAAAAGTGCTGGCTAGGATTGTTGTTATCAGGTCTGAAAGAGTAGTAGGTGGACACGCAACTGGAGGAGGTACTATTTTAGGTCCGTGGTTTTATTTAGGAGAAGATTTGTTTAAAGAATTATATGGAGAGGGTAATTTGGTAAATTATTCTTTTGATGCAGATGAGAAAGATGCTATTGCTGTGAAGAGAATATTGAGTCAGATCTCACAAGAATTTCCTGATGTAGGATTTGAAACAACAGAGCAAAGGCGTGCAGAAATCGAAAACTATAAAATGTTAGTTCGTATTTTATGTGTGTTAATAGGAGGAGTTTTAGGTGTAATTGGAGTTGTAAATCTTATAAATATTATTTTTACAAATCTAATCGTGAGAAATAGGGAATTAGCAACATTTAGAAGTATAGGTGCCACCAGGAAACAGCTTCGTGAATTGATTATGAGAGAAAGTGTGGGATATGTTTTTTATGCCGCAATCGGTGGCTTTATATTTGCTGCATTTATCAGTATTACTGTAGTCAAGGCAATATGTTTTTCCAACTGGTTTTTAGCTTTTAGATTTACATTACTTCCAGCAATTACCGTAATAATACTATATTTGATAATATCTATTATAGCTTCTGAAGTAGGAATTTATCTTTGGGAGAAAAAAAGTATTACAGACCGTCTTAGGAATCTGTAGATGAGGTGATTTACAGCATAAAAGTGCTGATAAACCAAAATATAAATGAAGGGAGGCGGAGAATATGTTAGAGCTTGAAAAGAAAATGCAGGAAGAGTTATTTGATGTAGAAGTTCAATACTGCAATCCAGATGACTGCGATTATGATTGCTTAATGACTGAAAACCACTGTAATACACATTGGACATCATTAAGGTAGAAGAAGGTTTTATGAATGCACTAAAAAGAAAACATATAAAACTGTATTCTATGATTTATGCAGCAATAGTAGATTAGAGGAGGAATGCTATATGGAAAAAATGGACAAAAAAATCCAGGAAGTCACCTTTGATGTAGAAGTTCAGTATTGTGATCCGAGTGATTGCTATCATGATTGTACTCATGAAGGAGTAGATAACTGCGATGCACATTTTACAAAGATATGGTAAGATGGAGGAACACGATATGGAAAAAAGAATTCAGGAAGCTACGTTTGACGCAGAAGTCCAGTATTGTGATCCAGATGACTGTTATTACGACTGTAAGCTGAATGTTCCCAACTATTGTAATGAGGTGGTAACATTATATTGGTAGAAATACCAAGAAAATTTAATGCCTGTCCCTGTAGGTCTTCCTGCAGGGACACTTTTGTATTTATACATATTTTCCTGGTGTAATAATTTGGTAAGATTTTGTAAGTATACTAATTCGTAAATGGTGAATAACCCGTCAACTTCCTGACATCTCCAAAATCTGGGATAATGGTGTGTAGAGTGTAAAAAGTGTGTTTCACACTTTTTACGAAAAACACCACAGGAGGTATTGATCATGAACACCAAGTTAGCCACCAGACAAATCCGATTGAACGAATGGGCTGCAATTATAAAAGACTGCAAAGCCAGTGGCCAGAAAGTTGATATTTATTGTGAACAGCACGGGTTATCCAGAGATGCCTATTATTATTGGCTGCGTAAAGTAAAAGAAGCAGCTTTAACACAGGCTGGTTTTGTAGAACTTCCTGCTCTGACATCAGAACAGATACCAGCCAAAACAATTGAAAAAGGAACCTCTGCATTTGAAACTCAGATGATTATTAAAATAAATGAGATTGAGTTCTGTGTGAACGAAAACTCGTCATCAGAACTAATATCCAGAATGCTGGAAATCATACGTCATGCTCAATGATGCTTCCGGCTTCCAACACGTTTACTTATGTACCGGATATACGGATCTCCGAAAAGGAATTGATGGATTGATCTCTATTGTTACTGGAACATTTGGCCTGGATCCAACCGAAGCGGGATCCATCTTTCTGTTCTGTGGACGCAGAAATGACCGGATGAAAGTCTTACTCTACGAAGGCGATGGCTGGCTTCTATGCTATAAAAGATTTACCGATGGAAAACTTCAATGGCCAAGAAGTGAAAAAGAAGCCAGAGACCTTACCCCTCAACAGTACCGATGGCTGATGGAAGGACTTTCCATTGAACAGAAAAAAGTAATACACAAGGTGAAACCAGAGCTTTATTAGTTCTGTTTTATATATGTACATTGACAGTTTTATAAGTTATCTAAATTTCCCTGAAATGCCTGAAATAAAGGGTTTTTCAGTGCCATCTGTGGTATAATGGATTCATGGAAAACATTACTTTAACCCTGGACGAACTGAATAAGATGCCGAAGAATGCCATAGCATTGCTGTACATACAGATGAGCGAAAGCTTTACGATTTTATCTGCACAGAGCCAGAAGATCCAGGATCAGAATGAAAGGCTGATCCATCAGATTGAAGATCTTCAGGAACAGATTGCGATCCTGACACAACAGCGTTTTGGAAAAAGAACGGAAACTGACAAACAGGTTATGGGACAACTGTCGTTTTCTCTTGAAAACATGTGTGTCCTGAATGAAGCAGAGGCACTTGTAGAAAACGGTATTCCTGATGAACCTGACATTGAAAAAGCCGTTGTCCGCAGAAAGAGAACCAAAGGAAAACGTGACCTGAATCTTCAGGACATCGAAGTTGAAGTGATCAACCACGATTGTTCCGAAGAAGAATTACGGGAACACTTTCCAAAAGGATGGCATCCTATGGAAGATGAAGTATATAAAGAACTTCAGTATATTCCAGCCAGATTTAAAGTATTGGAACATCATATCAAAGTATATGCCGGGAATTCTGATTGCGGCAGTTTTCTGCGTGCAAAAGCACCGGAACGTCTGCTGGCACATAGTATTCTTACCCCGGAACTGGCAGCTGCCGTGTTTAATGCAAAGTATGTAAATGCGGTACCTTTGAACCGTCTTTCTGAAGAATTCCTTCGAAATGATGTCAACATTCCGCGGCAGGATATGGCAGGATGGATGATCCGTCTCAGTGAGTATTATCTGCAGCCGGTTCATGATCTGATGAAAGCAGAGATTATGGAATCCCACCATATCCATTGTGATGAAACACCATTTATCATGCCTCAGCACAGCAAGGAATATATGTGGGTGTTCCATTCTCCTGGTGGAAGCGATACCCATCCACTCTTCCTATATGAATATCTGGGTGGCAGAAGCGGCGAAGTCCTGGAAAAATATCTATCCGGATATCAAGGGACACTCGTAACCGATGGTTACCAGCCGTATCATACGCTTATGAAAAAAAGTGATAGGATCCAGGTGGCCGGATGTTATGCTCATGCAAGACGTAAATTCACAGAGATCATAAAAGTTGTGAAGAAGAATACGCCGCTCACGCCAGGACAGGCAGTTGCTGCTGAAGCAGTCAAACGGATTGACGCGATGTATCATTTGGACAACATGTATAAAGAATCATCGGCAAAAGAGAGATTAGATAACAGACAGCGCTCTGTAAAGCCTCTTGTCGATGCCTATTTTGCGTGGCTGAAAACATTACAGGGAAAATCAAACGCAAGCTCCAAGTTAAAAGAAGCAATCAATTATTCGATCAATCAGGAAATATACCTTCGAAGATTCCTGGAAGATCCGCTTCTTCCGCTGGATAACAACGATGCAGAGCGTAGTATCAAGTCTTTCTGCGTTGGAAAACATTCCTGGCATATCATTGATTCTACAAAAGGAGCCAAAGCGAGTGCTCTCTTATACAGTATTGCAGAAAGTGCCAAGGCAAACAGCCTGAAACCATACGAGTACTTCTGCTACCTGTTGACAGAACTTGTGAAGTATCCACGAAACGATGTTCCAACAGAGGTGTTAAAAACTTTAATGCCATGGTCTGAAGAACTGCCGGATCACTGTCGAAAAACTAAATCAAGGTAAAGCTCAGTGCCAGCCTTCGGGCTGGCATATCTTTTTCGGGAGGACGAGTTATTTACCATATACACTAATTCCATAAGAAAGGGGGAAACCGTATGAATATTACATTCTGGGTAACCGAAAAATGCAATTTAGCTTGTAAATACTGCTATGTACATAAGCAGCCCAAAACAATGACATTGGAAACAGCAGAACAGACAATCAAATATTTTACCGATAAATTTGATGAAACTGTTGCAGCAGGAAAACGGATTAATGTGGCTTTACATGGTGGTGAGCCATTACTGAATTTTGATGTTATTCGGTATATTGTAGAAACCTTAAAAGAGCGGTATGATGGTCATATCATTTTTACAATGACAACAAATGGAACAGTGTTTGAAAAGGATATTTATGATTTTATAAAGGGTAAGGTACAGATTTCTGTAAGCATTGATGGAAACAGGACAACAAATGATACAAACCGTATTTATCCAAATGGTGAGTCTTCCTTTGATAAAGTAATGGAAACCTTAAAATTTTTAAAAGAACAGGGTGAATATATCCGGGTCAGAATGACTGTCAATAAGGAAACTCTTCCGGCTATGGCTGAAAATTATATTTATCTGGATCAGATGGATATGGGAGTAGTAACTTTTGCATTAGATGCCGGAGCTGCATGGAACCAACAAGATATGCAGATATATTATGAAAACTACGAAAAAATCATGGATTACATGATAGAAAAAGATAAAAAAGCAGCGCAGTATTTATTGTTTAATATTAAAGAGGCAACCTTCAGAAGACGTACTGGCTGTGACGGTGGAACAAATACATTCCATATATCTGCGGATGGTGGAATTTACCCATGCGCATTAGCTGCTGATAAAGTGGATTATTGGCTGGGAGATGTTTGGAAAGGATTGCAACCGGAAAAACTAGAGGCTCTCCATAAGATTAACGAAATTCCAGTGACAGGGTGCGGAGATTGTACATTTAAACAGAATTGTTCCAGCCAGGTATGTAAACTGATTAATAAAGCATATACCGGAGATTACTATACTGTTTCTGCTTTCCAGTGCAATGAAAGAGATATTGTTTATCGGATTTATAAAAAGTACAAATATATATTGGAGGGATTCCATGTATAGTCCCAAAGTGGTAGTTGTAGACTCCGGTGTAGATACACAAAATCAGGAAATCATGGAGCATGTAATTCAGGGATTTTCTTTTCAAAAGAGTGCAGAAGAAGATGAAGTTATTGAAGAGGAAAATTTTGATGATGTTTTTGGTCATGGAACCAACTGCATTGATTGTATCTTACAATTTGCAGAGCAGGCACAATTTTATCCTATAAAGATTGTAAATGAATTAGGAAAAACGACCAGTTCGTTACTGCTTGCTGCGCTGGAAAAGTGCAGGGAACTACCGGTAGATCTTATTTGTTTAAGTCTTTCCGTAACACAAATGCTTGATCCTGCTATGGAAAAGGAATTGAGGGATATTTGTAATGACCTGGAAAAACAGGGAAAGATTATCTGTGCTTCGGAATGTAATAATGCAAAGGATACCATACCGGCAATTTATAAAAGTGTGATTGGCGTGGGAGAATTATTACCAGATGCAAAGAAAAAAGTTCTTGTAGACAGGGCGGCAAGCGTTCAGGTTCTGGCGGATATTTCACCGATATTTGTTGCAGGAAAATCTGGACGATATAATTTTTTTAAGGGGACTTCAAAGGGAAATGCTTATGTGGCAGGTCTTCTGGCCAGAGCTATGCAAACAGCACCGAATATAAAAAGCATACAGGAGGCATTAAACATACTGGAAAAGACAGATGATCCTTTAGAAGAAATTGATTTAGAGTGTGTAGGAAAGCTCCAGACTGATGAAGTGGGACAGATGATTTTGGAAAAAGTACATAGGAGATTGTTAGAGTTTGGCTGCACATCTTCCCTTGACGAAATCAGCAGGTATCCATTTCTTTCCCAAATTACAGGAGTGAATTTCTTTAATTTTTACGATTTTATCAGCGGGATATATAGGGAATTAAAAATTACGAAGTTGGATTATCATACCATAAAAGTAGGTGATGTTTGTACCCTGTATAATCTGGTTGAACATTTGAGAAGGAATGTGTGTTATGAAGAAAAAGAATGTTGTTTTGGAGCAGATACGAAAGTATAAATGGGGTTATCTGTTTGGGATTATATTGGTAGCTATGGACGCTATAGTGACCTATATTTATCCTCAGTTAATTACCAATATTCTGGATAAAGCGGTTCCGGCAAAAGATCCAGGGGCTGTGATTTCTAATGTTGCATATATGGCTATATGCCAGCTTATATCTATTACAGTGGCATTGGCATTGAGTTATCTGTTTTGCAAAATGTCAAATGGTTTTATTGTTAAAATCAAGTTATTGCTGATACAAGCAATGTTTCAGGTTGATGGGAAGGAAATAGAGAAGAAATCAAATCTATTTATGACCAGCATGAATGCAGATGTTAATAACATAGAAATGTTATCTTCCCGTATGCTTTCTGATCTGCTGATACAAATTGTGACTGTGATTATTACAGCGGTAATTTTAATACAGATTAATCCGGTTATCTTTTGGTTTATGCTTTTGATTTATCCGATTCTTATTGCTATCCAGATTTTCTTTAACAAAAAAATCATGGGGCAGTCCAGAAAAGTAATGGGAAAAATGGATATTGGGAATGGTTTGATTAAGGAATTTGTGAGTAATCTTTACGAGTATCTGGCTTTAAATGGAAGAAATTATTATATAGATAAGTTTTGCAGGAATGAAACTTCTTTGCGAAATGAAATCCTAAAGCAAAATATGTTAATGGCCTATAATCGTTCAGTACCGCAGCTCATTAGTACCGCTACTTTTTTGATTGTATTGGCAATCAGTGGTGTTATGGTGATTAACGGACAGGTACAGTTTGGAGAGCTGACAGTGATTATTATGTACACACAAAGAATGTTTAATCCGTTGTCCTCAATCATGCTTGTAATTGGACAGTTCCAGAAGGCAAAAGTATCAATGGATCGAATTAATGAGATTGTAGGGTGAAGCAAATGGATATATCAAAAATTGAAATAAAAGATGTAAATTTCAGTTATAAAGATGTAAAAGTATATAGAAAAAATTTGAATATGTGTCTTGAGAAGGGCTCTATTTATCTGATTAAAGGGAAAAATGGTTCAGGAAAAAGTACACTGGCTGGTATCCTGTTAAAAATCTGGAATGACTTTTCAGGAACGATATTATTAGATGGGAAAAGCATTACTAATTTTTCCAGGGAAATACTTACAGAAACAATAGGAATTTGTTTTCAAAAGCCACCGATTTTTCGTGACACCATAAGAAATAACATTTCTCTAAACGACCCTATTCCAGTAGAAAAATATATTTCCTTATTATCATTTTATAAAGATTTGGAAGAAATGGGGCGTACATTAGAGTCGGAACTTATTGATACTGGAAGTGTTTCAGGCGGGCAGGCGCAGAAAATAGGTATTATCCGGACAGTGTGTAGGGAACGTTCTGTATATATTTTTGACGAACCTACATCAAACCTGGATAGTGTTTCTAAAAAAGAATTTTATGATATGATAGAACACTTGAAACAGAAGAGTATTATTATTTTATTTTCGCATGAAGTAGATGCAGAAAAAAATGCAGACTTTATCATTGAGTTGTAAAGGAGGGAACCGGATATGTATATGAGAAGTCCAAATGCAAAAGTTTTAGTACGTGAAGAAAGAGTTGTTTTATGTAACACCAGAAATGGAGGCTTTGTAAAAACCTCAGAGGCTTATTTTCAGTATCTGGAAAAATATCTGGAAGAGAACAATGGAGAGTTTACCATTGAGGAAGAAGATACTGTGGTAAAGAAAAATGCCTATAAGTTATTTCAGGAGCTGTGCCGGATTCATTTTTATATTTCGGAAGAACAGATGAAAAATGAGATAACCTATCCGTATCAGATCGTATATCTTTCTTTGACCAATAGGTGTAATCTAAGATGTAAACATTGTGTGGCGTCTGCCTGCATAGAAGAAGTAGATCACATGAATACGGAAGATTGGAAAAAGGTAATTGATCAGGTGGTGGTTTTAAATCCAGAACAGATTAACCTGACCGGTGGGGAACCGTTAATCCGTCCTGATTTCTGTGAGATATTGGAATATTTAAGAGCAAATTATAAAGGTGCAATTACCTTGTCTACAAATGCGTTACTGTTGAATGACCGGCTTATGGAAATCATTAAAAAGAATGTTGATGGTGTTTCTGTTAGTCTTGATGGTTTTGATTCCTATAGCTGCACAAAAGTGCGAGGAGAAGGGATTTATGACCGGGTGATTGCCGGGATCAAAAAATTAAAAGAAGCTGGAATGGAAAAAGTATCTGTTTCCATGTTGGAAACAAAATACACCTATGGACATGATCAGGACTTTTATAAATTATGTGAAGAGTTAGATGTAAAACCATTGATCCGAAGATTTGCTCCTTCAGGAAGAGGAGAAGAGAACCAAAGAGAATTACTTCCACCAATGGAATACATAGAGAAATTGGAAAAGCAGCATTTAAGATGTGCATTATGTCAGCCTGGTAAAAAAGAGTTAAATATCAGTGAAAACGGAGATGTATATCCTTGCGCTCCACTTAGCAATTTAGAAAATCTTTTTATGGGAAATCTGCTGGAAACACCGATTACAGAAATTATTGAGAACCCGGCATGGAAAGAGGAATTGGAAAAGTTAAGACCTTGGAGAATGGAAAAATGTAAGGACTGTGATGTGAACCTGTTTTGCCATTCTTGTATCAATTTTACTCTGGGAATGCAGAGTGATGAGGAAATCTTCCAGAAGTTTTGTGAAAAACAAAAAGGACATTTAGAAAAATTATTATGGGGGAATTAGTTATGAAGAATAGAAAAAGACTTTTAAAAACAGTAGGGTTATTAACAGCAGCTACAGTGATGACCGTATCTTTCAATGCAGAAAATGTTCTTGCTTACTCAACAGGGGAAGAGGCTGCTATCGCAGTTTCAGAGGAAGATCCATACGAAAATGTTACGAAAATCAATTTGAAGGATATGTTTAACCAGAACCAGGAGGATTACTACGTTTATTTTTACATGGTTCAGTGCCCGTTTTGTAATCAGGTGAAAGATAAAATGCTGAATTTTGCGGCAGAAAATGATAATGTATATTTTGTAGATTATGCTTTAAGAGAAAACCGCCCTTTACAGAAATATAACTGGACGGAAACGCGATCCAAATATAACAAAAAGATAGGATATGTGGATAGTGATGGAAACAAGGTATTTTTACCAGGCGAATCGGAAGAAAAATATCAAAATATGAAGAATGATTATGGAAAACGTATGCGCTTTAATTTTGTAACCATTACTCCAGAGGATATTCCGGCATTCCCTGGTTCACAGGTAGGGGATATCTATACGGATATTCAGACACCAGAAATTGATTATGCTTCTATTACAAAATACGAAGATATGTTAATTGCAGGAGTTCCGGCTTTATATCGAATTACAAATGGAAAAATTACAGAATTTTATTTTGACTCTGTAGAAATAGAGGAGTTTTTCAATAGCATGGGAAGGTGAGATTATGGATATAAAGGAAATCTTAAACCCTATATGGTTATGGATTTATAGAAGCTAAAAGAATTGCGGGATGGAGGAATCGACAGTATGGCCATACTTGAAACAACGGACTTGAAAAAGTATTACGGTTCAGGTGAAAATATCACGAAAGCATTGGACGGTATTTCATTGAAAATAGAGGAAGGTGAATTTGTTGCTATTGTAGGCGTTTCTGGAAGTGGAAAATCCACGTTACTAAATATGATTGGAGGATTGGATATCCCCACTTCCGGAAATGTCTTAGTAAAGGGAAAAAACATAGGGCAGCTAAACGAAGAAGAATTAACAATTTTTCGTAGAAGGAATATTGGATTTGTTTTTCAGAATTACAATTTAATTCCGATATTAAATGTCTATGAAAATATTGTTTTTCCAGTAGAGCTGGATGGGAATGAAGTGGATCAGGAGTTCCTGGATAAGATTATCACGATTTTAGGAATTGATAAAAAACTGGAAAATTTACCAAGCGATTTATCGGGAGGACAGCAGCAGAGAGTTGCGATTGCCAGAGCTTTGATTACGAAGCCTGCTATCGTCTTGGCTGATGAACCGACAGGAAATCTTGATACGCAGTCAAGCCTTGAAGTGATGGGATTGTTAAAGCAAACCAGTAAGCGGTTCTGTCAAACTATTGTTATGATTACCCATAATATGAATTTAGCACAAATGGCAGATAGGATTATCAGAATTCAAGATGGAAAGATTATGGATATATAATAACAGGAGGGGACAGCGTGTATTCGACCAGAAACAAGAAATGTATGCTGAAACTAGCAAAGAAAGATTTCTTGAAAAATAGAACAAGAAATATCGTTGCTGTTTTGGCCATGATCTTAACAACGGTATTATTTGCTACCCTAATAACAACGGGGGTAGGAGCGTATGAGTCAGTCCAGCTTACTTTGCAGAAACAAAAAGGAAGTAAAGCAGATGCTGATATACGTTACATGACAGAGGAACAGTTTGAAAAATTATCAAAAGATGAAAGAGTTGATTTTGTCGGTCTTAGAAGACCGATTGGATTTTTAAGCAATGCGAAAACACATAATATAGAATTAGATTATATGGATTCTATTGAGCAGGAATTGACCTTTTCCGTTCCTATATTAGGTTGTGCGCCTACAAAAGAAAACGAAATTGCAACAACGGATAGAGCATTAGAAAGTTTGGGAGTAGAGCCTAAAGTAGGCGCAGAAGTTGAAATAGAATTTGAATTGCGAGATCAGACTTATCAATATAAAATGGTTGTTTCTGGAATATGGGAAGCATCAAATTCACAGAGCAGTCTGATGTTAGTATCAGATAAATTTATGCAGGCAAATGAAGAAATATTTCCATATACCTTTGACAAAGACAGGCAATATGCCGGAACATATTTTTCAGATGTAGCATTTAAAAATACCAACAATATGGAAAAGCAGCTCCACGATATTGTGTTGAGCCTGGGTGGAAATCCGGAAGATGCCAATGCAGAAAACTACATTGCTTGTGCAGTTAACAGAATTACCAATCCGGAAATGAATGTATCTGTACTTTTTATCGGTTTGGTTTTTGCACTGCTTTTTGTATTCGCAGGTTATTTACTCATTTTCAATATTTTTGAAATTTCTGTTTTACAAGATGTACAGAAGTACGGTTTATTAAAAACAATAGGAACTACTCAAAAACAGATAAAGTTTTTAGTCCGTATACAAACATTGTGGCTATTGCTGATTGCGCTGCCATGTGGATTATTAATAGGATATTTTCTTGGAAAGGCAATCTTGCCATTTGCGATTGGATTTATTACGAATGAGTATTCAAATCTATCGGTAGAGGTTTCGCCAAATGTAATTATTTTTATTGGGGCAGCCATTTTTACAATCTTTACTGTATTAGTCAGTGTAAGAAAACCAATCAATATAATTTCTAAAATTTCTCCTATAGAAGCTCTCAGATATTCAGAGAAAAAGGAGAAAGGTAAGAAAATAAAGCATACAAAGAAAATTTCTGTTTGGAGATTAGCCTTATCAAATGTGAAGAGAAAGAAGAAAAGAAGCATATTTATTGTTATATCCATGACACTTTGCTGTATGCTGCTTAATTCTACTTTAATTATAGTAAATAGCATTGATATTGACAAAGCGGTAAAAGAACAGTGCGCAGCAGATGTGGTAATTGCGAATGGAAATACCTTTAATAACCTTAAAGGCTATATACAACATACGGACAGTCTTGATGAAAACATAGTAGAACTGATCGAAAATCAGTTTGAAATGGAAGATAAAGGATTTATATATAAGAATACTTTAGATGACAGAGATATTACGATTGATTATGGACTGACGTATAATAAAGAAGATGTGGTAAAAGAAGATGGAAAAGCCGGTATCATGGTGGATCAATATTATATTCCGTTAGGATATGATGACTTTCCGGTATGTAATGTATATGGCTGTAACGAAAATGTCTTCCAGAGATGTGATTTTCTGAAAATAGCAGGTGATCTTTCAGTTACAGAGTTATATCAAAAGCTGGAAGAAGGAAATTATGTTGTTGAAGCAGTACGAAAAAAGCAAGGACAGTCTTCAGTAAATGCAGAGGATTTTCAATGTGAAATCGGAGATAAAATCAAAATTCGCAGTAACGGAGAAGAAGAACGTGAGCTTGAAGTGATTGCTCAGATGAGTGTGACTTCAACGGAGTATGAAGTCCCTAATGTGACAACAGGAATTACCGCTGTTGGAGGGGACGCTCCCATGTTTTATATTTCAGAGAACACATTTAAAAATATATACGAAAATCCTTCTTTGATGAGTTTTTCGTTTAATGTGGATAAAGAAGAATTAGTACCGGTTACAGAACAACTAGAAAAACTTGTTGAACAGAAAGAAGGTGAAATCGGCTGTAGTTCAGTTATTATGCTGAGAAATAGTTTGAGCGGTATTAAGAACACCGTTTATATTATCGGTGGATTTATTAGTATGATTCTGGGCATTTCAGGATTTATTAACTTTATAAATCTGATGATTACAAATATCATAACACGAAAAAAGGAATATGCAGTAATGCAAAGCATCGGTATGACAACAAAGCAGTTGATTAGGCTTATTGTGAATGAAGGATTGTTATATGCTTTGTCTTCGACGGTATTAGGAATTGTACTTTCTGCTTTAGTAGACAGTACAATGGTAAAAATAATCTGTAATGCAATTTGGTTTATGACCTATAAATTGCTACTATGGCCGGCGATAACGTTATCTGTTGTAACTATAATTCTTTCGGGAGTTATTCCTGCAATTGTGTTTAAATCTTTCAATAAGGAAAGCATTGTAGAAAAAATAAGAAAAGATTTTTAAGTTGTCATTTGACAATTTTAAAATAATTTCATGAAGGGAGGCATCACTATGATGAATATGGAGCCAAAAGCACAGGAAGAAGAATTTGACATTGAAGTTCAGTATTGTGATCCTGATGATTGTTTGAGTGACTGTGTTGTAGAGGAAAATATCTGTACAGCAGTAGTAACTGGTTGGTTGTAAGCGTAAAGGAGAAAAAATATGGGTGAAGTAGAGAAAAAAATGCAGAAAGAAACATTTGATGTGGAAGTGCAATATTGTGATCCTAATGATTGTCTTCATGACTGTGTTCAGAGTGGATACAATAATTGTACAGCAGTAGTAACCGGTTGGTTATAAAATTTAAAAACACAAATGAAGCAAAAGGAAATGCGCCAGATAAAACCATAAGGGATAGTTTTCTGGTGCATTTCCATTATAGAAAAGGAGAGAAGAACTATGTATCCATTTCTAGTTGAAAATATGGCAGATGAGGAAGCCTATATACAAAATTTAAACATTGAGGTAAATTCCAAAGAAGTTTGCTATTTTATGTGTGGGGAAAAGTTTGGACGGATACTTTTTGAAATCTTTTGCGGATATAAAAAACCGAAAACAGGAGAGATATTTGTATGTAATAAAGACTGGCTTGATTTGGACGAAAATAGTCGTTCTCTTTTAAACAGGCGCTTGTTTGGAATAGCGGCAGAAGAGTTTCCGCTGATTGAATTTATGACGATTGAAGAAAACATTTCTATGCCAAGTCTGTTAGATGGAGATAAATCCAATATAGAGGAATTGGTTAAGGCTTTTGACATAGGGCACTTATTACAAAAATATCCTTCGGATCTTAATCATAGAGAAAAAATGAGATGTATCTGTGCGCGTGCCTTTTCCGGAGGCAGAAAGGTTGTCGTGATATTCGATTTATTCAAAAGAATGCAAGAGCAGAGTAAGGCAGAACTTGCAATACTTACTTATCATGCAGCAAAAAGTTTGGGGATAGCTGCTCTTTACATAAGTGAAGATTTAGACGAAAATTATGGCGCCTATGATCTTATATACAAATACCGACCGGAGAAAAAGGAATTTTCTATTATTGATTATCGTGCATGAATGGAGCTGTAGAAATGGAATGTGATAGAGAATGTAGACTGCTGTTAAATGATTTGAATGGTATTCTTTCTGAACAATGTTTGGAACAAAGAGTTAGGTGCAGGTATTTGAATGATCCGGTGCAAGAGTTGGCAGAGTGTATCAATCAACTGCTGGATATTTGTGAGAGGGCAGTAACAAGGACTCTGAATATAGAAAATGATTATCGTACTATGAGAGCGGAATTGCAGAGCAATATCCGAAATCCGCTAAGCTGTATAAAAACAAGCTGTTTTCTAATCAATTCACTTGCAGAAAAGGAAAATATCCAGTCTGAAAAGCTCCAGGAGTATCTTCAAATTATAGAAAAGGCAGCGGAGGATATAGAGAGTGCACTAAAATAACTGGTAATTGAAGAAGTGCTGGGCGGGGAGTTTTCGTCCAGTATTTCTTTCTGGAATGAGAAAAGTTGAATTTACAAATCAAGAGGAGGCATACACATGAAGTATGTTTTTCCAGAATATAAAGAGAATGTAGTGTTGGGCAACGGGAAATTACAGTTAAATCCAATGTCCTATCAGGTTATCTACGAAGGAAAGGAGATAGACCTGACACCCAGGGAATTTGAAGTTTTATACCTACTGGCTTTAAAGCCAAACTGGGTAATGCCAAAGACAAATATTTATCATTCTGTATGGGGTATTCATTATCATGATGATCAGATACCATACAGAACAGTAGAATATGTGATATGGAAGATAAGAAAAAAGATGGGACATGATATTATCGAAACGTTGGTCAATGTGGGGTATCGGTTGAAAAAGTTATAGTTTTTGGGAGATATAATTGAGATGAAATAGTATGTTATTATTAATGGAGGATTTATTACATGAATGGAAATAAGAAAAGTGCAAAACAGTATCACCAATCTGTAATTACTGCTTTAGAGAAAAAAGTAAATGACATGAAAGATTCCGCTTATTCAGGATTGTATAGTGAAATAGCATTTATCATTGGAATAGCAGTTATCATGATAGATACCTTTTTTCCACCAGAGGAAACGAAAGTTAATTGTGTATGGAAAATAATACTGATAGCTGTATCTATAGTCTGTATGCTTTATTTCGCCAAAAAAGTGAAAACAGTGAATGAAGTGGAAGAAGAGAAAAAGTTTTGGCCGAACTTTTTTATTCAATGGGCAACAAGTTTAGGATATATAAACATGCCTGTAGCTGTGATAGCTATTTTGGTAACCTTTGATAAGGGCAAAGCATGGACATTATTTATGATGGGGGTTGCTGTAATTCTGACAGGTTTAACTTTAATAGAAGCACTTGTAAAAACTTCTAAAATTTTAAAAAAAGAAAATGTTGGTAAGCGGAAATAAGATTGACTAAAAAATGAGGTAAAAGGTGTATTGGATATGCTTCACACCTTTTACCTTTTTTGTTTAATTGAAACAACGTCGTTTCATTATTTTAAAACTTAAAATCTATACATACCTGTTTAGAAACAAATATATATAAAATAATAGGAATTTTGACAATAAAATACTGATTTTTAACAAGAATATGAAAAAGAAAAGTTTGATGCTATAATTACAACATGAAAAGAACTAACAGTAAATACTTTTTGTATTAGTGAAAGGATAGCGTTGAGATAATATTGTTTTCGCGGTAAAATAGATGGTATCTGTATGCAGGAGAAAATAAAAAATCATATAGTTTGTTTCTGACAGTAATGTAAATATAAATTTAAAAAGATGAGGAGATGGGTACTTATGAAATATATTTTATTGGTTGAAGATGATTTAAGTTTAATAAATGGATTGTCTTTTGCAGTGAAAAAAGAGGGATATGAATTGGATGTTGCGCATACAAAAAGTGAAGCGGACGAAATATGGGAGGAAGGAAAATATGATTTAGTGATTTTGGATGTATCCCTGCCGGACGGTTCTGGGTTTGATATATGTAAAAATATCCGGCGTATATCGAAAGTACCTATTATGTTCTTGACTGCAATGGATGAAGAAACTGATATTATCATGGGATTGGACATTGGTGGAGACGATTACATTACAAAGCCGTTTAAACTGGCAATATTCATGTCTAGGATTAATGCATTGCTTCGTAGGAGTGATAATTTCAACCAGGCTGATATGGAATTGAGCTCAGGTGGTATTACTATTCAGCTTTTAAAGAGAGAGGTATATAAGAATAATGAGAAAATTGATTTAACAGCAAATGAATATAAACTTTTGTGTCTGCTGATGGAAAATCCAGGACAGGTACTTTCTCCAGAGCAGATTCTGGGAAAACTTTGGGATTGTAATGAAGACTATGTGGATAGTAATACTCTGACGGTTTATATACGTAGGTTGCGTACCAAAATAGAGGAAAATCCAGGAAAACCAAAACGAATTGTGACGGTACGACGTATGGGGTATAAGTGGGATTCAACAGAATGAGGTGAAGCATAAGTGAAGATATTGGTAAATAGTAAAATTAAGGGTCTATTTTGCAAAATGATAGTGTGTATTATGACTTTTATTTTGTTGGCTGTGTTACTTTCCGGTTTTAAGATAGCACCCGAAATGTTGATTATCTTTTTATGTATGGGCGGAATGGGAGTTTTCATTATTATTTTCTGCTACAATTATTTTAAAGAGCAGAATAAGATTATGGAAACAGCAGTAGCACAAATTGAAGAATATATTTCTGGAAACCATAAGATTCGTATTGACTGTGATGAGGAAGGGGAATTGTATCGGTTATTTCATGAAGTAAATTCTTTGGCTGTAATTTTAAATGCACATATAGAAGAGGAGCGTAGATCGAAACAATTTTTAAAAAATACTATATCGGATATTTCTCATCAGTTAAAGACACCACTAGCTGCATTAAATATTTACAATGGACTTTTGCAAAACGAGGCAGCGGATATACCGAGGATTCAGGAATTTACTTCGTTGTCAGAAACAGAACTTGACCGAATAGATGCATTAGTACAGAATCTTTTGAAAATTGCAAAGCTAGATGCAGGCTCTATTGTGTTAGACAAAAAACCAGAAAATGTGGGGGAGATTATGAAGGAAGTAGAGCTACATTTTGCGTATCGTGCAGAAAAGGAGCAGAAAGAACTATTATTATCTGGAGAGGAAGATATTTTACTATTTTGTGACCGCAATTGGATGCTGGAAACGGTAAATAATATTGTAAAAAATGCACTAGATCATACAGAACGTGGAGATACGGTAGAAATAAAGTGGCAGAAATCTGCATCAGTGATTCAGATTCTGGTTAAAGACAATGGTTGTGGCATTCACCCAGAAGATATTCATCACATTTTTAAAAGATTTTATAGAAGCCGTTTTTCTAAGGATAAGCAGGGAATTGGCTTAGGGCTTCCTCTTGCAAAGATGATCGTTGAAGCACATAACGGTATGATAGAAGTAAAAAGTGAACTTGGAAAAGGGAGTACTTTTATAATCAGTTTTTTAATTCCTACAAAATTGTAGGCTGAGAGTCATGTTGCTGTAGGATTTAAGTGTTATGCTTTTTACATAATTAAAGAAAGAGGTGTAACGTATATGGATTTATTAGAAGTTCAGTCTATTTCCAAAACTTATGGTAGCGGTGAGGCAACCGTACATGCTTTAAAGAATGTTAGTTTTTCTGTACCAAAGGGAGAATATGTGGCAATTGTCGGAGAATCCGGGTCTGGCAAGAGTACACTCCTTAATATGATAGGGGCACTGGATAATCCTACATCAGGGAAGGTTCTGATTGAGGGAAAGGATATTTTTGCGATGAAAGAAAGTAAACTGACTATTTTTCGTAGGAGAAATATAGGATTTATTTTTCAAGCATTTAATTTAATTCCCGAGTTGACTGTGGAACAGAATATTATTTTTCCAGTATTATTGGATTATCAAAAGCCGAATCAAAAGTATCTAGAAGAATTACTCGACATATTGAATTTGAAGGAACGTCGTAATCATCTACCAAGCCAGTTGTCCGGTGGACAGCAGCAAAGAGTAGCAATCGGACGTGCGTTGATTACACGCCCTTCACTAATTCTAGCAGATGAGCCAACAGGCAATTTGGATTCACAGAATAGCAGTGAAGTGATTGCCTTATTAAAAAATGCGTCAAAACGGTATGCGCAGACGATTATTATGATTACCCATAATAGGAGCATTGCACAGTCAGCAGACAGAGTATTGCAGGTGTCGGATGGTGTACTGACTGATATGGGGAGGTGCAGTGAATGAAAAGCTATTTAAGCCTTGTACCTATTTCAGCAAAGGTACACAGACATCAGAGTCGCATGACAAGAATTTGTATTATTCTTGCAGTGTTTCTTGTGACTTCAATTTTTTCCATGATGGAGATGTGGAATGAGTCCGAATTGACAGCAATGCGCAGAAAGCATGGAGATTGGCACATTGCTCTTCAAAATATGTCAGAAAAAGAAGCACAGCAGATTATAAAAAGTTCTGATATTGCATTTTCTTCCTGGTATGATGAAATCAATGTAGATGCTGACCAGGGATATTATATAAATGGGAAAAATGTAGTCTTATATGGTGCTGAGGAAAAATATGTTACAGACATTATGCAATATCCAGCCGAGGGTACCTATCCGCAGACGGAAAGTGAAGTAGCACTCAGTGCAGATGCCAAACAACTTTTGGGCGTGGAGATTGGAGATCGGGTTGTTTTAAATACACCTGAGGGGAACTTTGAATATACTATTTCTGGATTTTATGCTGATGATATAGAGTTTAATGATATGATTCAGGGATGCTGTGCATACATGAACAAAAATGCTTTTAATGAAATTTGCATTAGAAATAAAAGCGAGACAACTTCGCAGTTTTATATTAGATTTCAGAAAGAAAATGGATTAAAGAAAACGATTGCCAATTTAAAACAACAGTACAATCTTACAGATGAAAATATAGAGGAGAATACAGCCATTCTAGGTCTTTTAGGAGCAAGCAATAGTGAAACTTTTAATGGGCTTTATCCACTGGCAGCAGTATGTCTGATAATCATATTAGCAGCAGGAGTTTTAATGGTTTCAGGTTGCATGAATAGCAATGTCGCACAACGAACAAAGTTTTTTGGTATGATGCGGTGTATAGGTGCAAGCAAAAAGCAGATTTTACATTTCGTAAGGCTTGAAGCATTGAACTGGTGTAAGACAGCAATTCCCATTGGCTGTGTGCTTGGTACTGTGGTTTGTTGGATTTTATGTGCAATTTTACGGTTCTTTGTAAAAGGTGAATGGGCAGACATGCCGCTTTTTGCGATTAGTCCAAGTGGTATTCTATGCGGAGCGGTGGTTGGCGTAGTCACTGTTTTGCTTGCAGCTCATTCTCCTGCTAAACAAGCAGCAAAAGTTTCTCCAGTGGCAGCAGTGTCAGGAAATACGGAAGAAAAGAAAAAAATTCTTCATGCGGCTAATACAAGACTTTTTAAAGTAGAAACATCTCTTGGTGTTTATCATGCAACAGAAACAAAGAAAAATTTGATTTTGATGACAGGTTCTTTTGCTCTTACAATTGTGTTATTTCTAACATTTTCTGCTTGCCTTGATGTAGTAAATAAATTGCTTCCATCAGCAGTGAGTAAGTTTACACCGGATATTACGATTGCGAGTGAAAATGACACGAATTCTATAAATGAGAACCTTCTGAAGAAGATTAACAAAATTGAAGGTGTAGACTGGGTATTTGGTTTTGGACTATATACAGCATATCCGGTTGAGTTAAATGGAAGAGAAAGTACGATAGACCTGTTTTCTCATGATTCAATGTTGCTTGATCAGTTCAAAAATTCAGTAGTGAGTGGTGATATAAAAAAAGTATACGGGAACACAAACTACGCAATGGCGGTATATAATCAAAGTAACAGCCTGAATGTAGGTGATATAATAAAAATTGGGGATCAGGAAATTGAGATTGCCTGTGTCACATCAGAAGGAATAGGAAATGTTAGCGATGCAGCAACTGTGGTGTGCTCAGAGGAAACATTTGCCCGTCTAACAGGAGATAGTGGTTTTATAACAATGGGAGTTATACTGAAAAAAGATGTATCTGATGCTTCAGTACAGAAAATTTATGATTTGGCAAATGGATATTTGATTTCAGATAATAGGGAAGCGAACAGTGAAACCAGTGGTTCCTATTGGGTGTTCAGAATTGCAGCATACGGTTTTTTGACAATAATTTCCTTGATAACTGTGTTGAATATTATGAACAGCATTTCTATGGGAGTGTCTGCAAGATTGAAGCAATATGGGGCAATGCGTGCTGCTGGAATGGAAAGCCGTCAGGTCAGAAAAATGATAACAGCAGAAGCGGTCACATATGCTGTTTGCGGAACGATTGCTGGAATTGTATTGGGACTGATAATCCATTATTTAATCTATAAGAAGATTGTTATCACACATTTTGGAGGTGCCTGGAATATTCCATTTAGTACTATTGGAATTGTATTTTTGCTGGTTGCATTTTCATGTATTATTGCAGTTTATGGACCTTCAAAACGTATAAAAAATATGGCAATCACAGATACGATCAATAATTTGTAATTGAAACCGTATAAAAACTGCAGTACAGAAAAAGAAAAATCTGCTGTTAATTTGAGAATAGATAGGCGGACAGAAGAAAAATAGAATAATATTTAAGATATGTAAAAAGATGCGATTTAAAAGATTGCATCTTTTTTTGCATTACTATGGGGGACAAAAAATACATGATTATAAGAAATATTACATCAAGTAACGGTTTTATTACATCAAAAGAAATTTAATGAGAAGTAGTGTTATAATTCAGTTCATAAAAATAAAGAGCAGGTGATGAAATGAAAATAGTAAAAGACTATATGATGAAACTAGGATTTGTTTTTAAAGAAATTTTCAAAGCGGGTCCAAGTGTTTTTTTCCTTTCTGTAAGTTCAATGGTGATTGCAGGTATTAGTCCAGTATTAATTACCTATTTAACAGCAGAACTGATAGAAAGATTAGGACAAAATATTGGAAATGATTCTAAGGACGTATATGTAAAAGTGATTGGTGCTTTTGTTATAATGTTTCTTCTTGTAGTAATATCGTATGCTACTGAAAGTGTAAAAACGGTAATATGTGCTGTGGCTGGATTAAAATTATCGCACAATATTGAAAATATGGTTGCAGATAAATTCTATAAGATAAAACAGGAGAGGATTGATAACCCTGAGTTTTTAGATATACATTCAAACACATTAAACAGATGTGGATCTGAGCCATTAAATCTGATGGAAAGTTTATTTTGTACAGTTGCAAATGTAATAAGCCTTATGGGATATGTAGTTATTATAGCTCGATATAATTTTATAGCCCTTCTGATTATTATTGTTTTTACTTTGCCGATAATTGTCTTTAAACGAAAATATCAGGGATTAACATTTCGATTCTATAACGAAAGAACAATGCAATTAAGAAGGATTATGTATTATTTAGAGTTGCTCACTGAGCCGGAATATGCGAATGAAGTTAGAGGATATAGACTGCATGGTTATTTTAGTAATGAGAGAAAAAAACTGTTTCGTGATTTTATCAAAGGAAATACTAAAATAGCAGGGAAAGAAATAACTATATCAGTATTTACCAGTTTACTTTCTATGATGGGTGCTATTTTAGTCGGAATATGGCTTGTTAAGAAAACAATAGCCGGAACTATAACAGTATCTGAGTTTTATTTGCTGATTACAGCAATTATAACACTTGCTACTGATTTATTGGCATTATCGGATCAAATCGCATCTAATAGTAAGAGTATGATGTTTATTAATTACATATTTGATTATATGAAAGAGCCAAATGTGATAGAAAGTAAAAATCTAAAAATTGAAGAAAAGTCTACACATAATATTCGATTTGAAAATGTAAGTTTCAGATATACCGGCTCAGAAAATTATGTATTGAAAAATATAAATGTTCATTTTGATACAAGTGAAACAGTTTGTCTTGTTGGAGAAAATGGAAGTGGGAAATCTACATTTGTAAAATTATTACTAAGAATTTATGATCCGACGGAAGGTCGCATATTATTAGATGGAATTGATTTGAAGGAATATGATATTAATGAGATTCGGAAATTTTATGGAGTACTGTTTCAAGATTATGTAAAGTTTTCAGATAGTGTACATAATTGCATTGGTTTTGGAAATATAGAGGAAATCCAGAATGCTGATGGAATAGCAGAGGCTGCAAAGCTAACAGGAGCAAATGCCTTTATTGAAAATTATAAAGATGGATATGAAACAAACCTAAGTAAAATGTTTTTCAATGATGCAATTGAACCATCTGGAGGACAGTGGCAGAAACTTGCAATATCCAGAGCTGTTTATTCCAATGCTCAAGTGTTAGTTTTGGATGAACCAACGGCAGCGTTAGATCCAAAATCGGAGGTAAGAATGTTTGATACATTCAAAAAAATAAGTGAATTGAAATCTACACTTATTATTTCGCATCGGATGTATATTACAAAATTAGCCGACAAAATTATTCTATTAGAGAATGGCAATCTTATAGAAGAAGGCAGTTTTGAAGAGCTTATTAAGATGAAAAAAGAATTCTATTCTATGTATAAAATACAATCAGACAGTTATTCTATGTCAGTTGAGTAAACAAAGATAAAAATGGGTTATTGATTATTTATATGGTCTGCTATATAGATAATACAAGAAAGGAAGTAAAATATGCAGAATAAGAAAGTTAATTTAAAAAAGGTTAATAAAACTAATAATTCAACCGTAAGAACATTGGACTGTCATTGCGGCTGTGAAGGTAGACCAGGCCAAGCTTTTATGAAAGGCTATGTAGGAAGTTTTATTTAATCCAGACTATAAGTATTGACTATGTATGAAAAACATACTTTGAAGTAAGAAAGTAGTATGCCTCCCAGAAGGATGGAGTGAAAAAATCAATACAGTAAATGCTTCAATAGTACTGTAAATTGTACAGGAAAATATCTCATAGAGATTAAATGAAATTTGCAAAGGAGGTGAAATCATGACAAATAAAAGAGTTAATTTAAAGAAGGTTAACAAGGCAAATAATTCGACTGTAAAAACGTTGGATTGTCATTGTGGATGTGCAGGTAAGCCTGTTTCTGCCTATAGCAAGGGATATATTGGAATGTTCTTATAATTCTTGCTGTAGCAGATAATAGATATAAACTTTTTGTATAAAAATTATCTTGTAGCAGGCTATATAAATAATCAATAACCCAATAATGAAAGAAGGAGAATGTATGTACTTAGCAAAAGTAATCAAGTCGGACAACCGCATGTATGTTTATGACGCATTAAACAATAAATTGGCTACGATTAATTCAAAAGAAGATTTGTTAGAGAATGAAAGTTATGAGAATTTTTTAAGAGATAATGATTTTAGGGATATAAAAAAACCATGTGAATTTGAGGTGAAATACCCATTCACCGAGGAAGAATTAAAGGGAATGTTTAACAGAAAAGTAAAGAGTATTACGTTGGCGCTTACAGAACAGTGCAATTTAAGATGTAAATATTGTGGATATATGCCGAAATATTTGGATCATGACTATCATCTAAAAGAGATGCCGAAAGACGTTGCTTTTAAAGCAATAGATTTTCTTATGAAAAATTCTCAGGAAAGTGATGTATGTAATATCGGATTTTACGGTGGAGAACCATTACTCCGGCTAAATTTAATAAAAGAATGTATTGCCTATGTGAAAGAACGCTATCCGTTTAGACAGCCTACTTATAACATTACAACAAATGCTACATTACTGGATGATAAAGTAGCAGCTTTCTTAGTTGAAAATGATATAAAGATAACCATTAGCCTTGATGGTCCAGAGAAGGAGCAAAACAAATATCGAGTTGATGGAAGTGGAAAAGCCAGTTACGATAAAGCATATCAAAATATTCAGCAACTTTGTAGAAATTATCCTAAATACTTTAAGGAAAGTGTTAATTACAATGTGGTTTTGTATAATGGGGCTAGCAAGGAACTTTTCGAGTCTTTGGATAATTTATGGAAGTTAGATGTAACGTTGGTGGATTTATTTGAAACGGAATACTTTAGGCAGGTAAGAGATAAGAACGATGAAGAAGATAAAACGGAGCAGTTTGATGCGAAAGCTTATGATTTTGCGTATAAAAATATGCTGACAAATATGAAAAAGTATTACAATGCGTTCAATACATCAGAGATTAGCCATACCATTCTTCCGGGCGGTTTTTGCATTCCAGGGGTAAGAAAAAATTTTGTCACTACAGATGGAAAAATTATTGTATGTGAGAAAGTAGATGAAACCCAAGAACTTTTTGAAATAGGAGATGTTTATACTGGAATTGACATGAAAAGAATTGAAAGGCTTGTTAATGAAACTGTGAAACATTTAGAAAAGTGTAAACATTGTTGGGCTGCCAGATTTTGCAATATTTGCTTTATGGACATTTTGAAAGTAGGAAATAAATATTGTGAAGAATCACGAAAAAATGTGGAAACTGAATTGGGATATTATCTTGATCAGGTTTGCGCAGATAGAGATTTGGTTAATTATATATCTAATATATCATTGGTTTAGGTACGAGGAGAATGAGCATGAAGGTTGCATTAATTGATATTGGAGTTTCTAAAAATGAAGTTGAAAATAAAATGATGGTACGGCATTTCTCATTTGAAAATGGGAAAATGGAGGAGAAATACAAAGAGCCAGAAGAAGAGCATGGTACAAGGTGTTTTAAAGAAATTGTTTCAAATACGAAGAATACTAATCTTCAGATTTTAGATTTGAATATAGTAAATGATTCGGGATCTCTTAATGTATTTCCGATGGTAGCAGCAATAGAAAAAGCAATTCAAGAGCAGGTTGATATAATAAATATCAGCTTGGGCCTGACAGAATATTCACAGGAATTGTATGATGTATGTGAAAAAGCTATAGGGAACAATATTGTAATTTTATCGGCTGCATCGCATAGAAATACAATATCATTTCCAGCAGATTTTAATAATGTGATTTGTGTAAATGTGGATCAGAACCAAAATGAAAAGATAAGAACGGTCGGAGCTTCTGCTATTACTGTATCTATGAAAGATTATATCATAACAGAAAATGGAGTGGAATTTGACTTTAGTTCTTCGAGTATGGCTTGTGCAAGGGCATGCGGTTATTTTTGCGATGCACTAGGAGATGTGCCGTTAAATGATAAGCATAAGGTATTATTGAAAAAATATAATATTAAAATTCGCAATTCAAATAATATTCACTGTGATAATATAATAGAAGAGTGCAAGATAAAAAATATTTTATCAAATAGTAAGATAGCCATTGTACTGTTACCAGAAACAGAAATATACAAAATAAAAAGGGACATGTTACATAAGAATATTGTGGCATATTATGATCACGAAAAAGGTGGTTTTTATGGGTTTGTAGATGGTAAGGAAAGTACAGATTTCGATGTGATAATGTTGATGAGTTCATTATATTGTGATTTACAATTTCCAGTAACAATAAAAGAAAAGTATAAGAATTATCAGGTTATTTGCATCGGAAATTTTCTTAAAAAAAATGATAATGAATATTTGTATGACTATGATAAATATGAGGCAACGGAAATGACAGTTTTAGAAAGACCTGTTATTGCAATTGCTGGATTATGCAGTGGATTAAACAAAACTGATGTTCAAATTGAGTTACTGAACCAGTTAAAAAAGGATGAGCTGAATGTTAAAGCAATTTCTAATAATCCGATAGGATTGCTGTATGATATGGAAGTGTTTAACTATCCGACAGAGTTAAAATTTCCAGATATTGTTTATTCTATAAATAAATTTATGTATCTAACAGAAGTAAACGAAGAGATGGATGCTTGGCTTATTAATATTGGTGGGGCTATTGGACAAGTAAATAATTTGAATACATATAATTTTGGTAAGCTGACAGATGCCTACTTTTCTGCAGTAAATATTGATGTGGCAGTTATGTGCGTAAATACGTTTGTAGATGTGTCAAATTTAAAATTACAACTAGCAGACTTATACAAACATGGGATTGAAAATATTTTCATTGTTTTGTCACACAATGATATTGATGCAACGACAATGGACTATAAAGATGGACTACAGACTTATTATGTGGACAATGAAAAGTATTTGCAGGCATTGAAATATCTAAAGGAAAATATTAGGGAAAAGGTGTTCTCTTTGGAAGATGCACAAAACGGTATTCTTTATGAAAATATTATCGAAGCTTTGAGCTGATAAAATGTCAATTGAAATTTGGAATAATGGCAGCTATTTTGTATGAATGAAAGGAATACAGTAGGGGAGGTGTTGGATCTTGAAAAGCAAATTACAATGGATTAGTTTTTTTTTAATACTGGTAATGTTTTTCCCAGTATCTGTATTTGCAAATGAGAACAATTATGTAGGGTGTGATTTAATCGGAGTAGAAGAAAGCAAGTTTGAGAATTTAATTGAAGAAATTCAAAATATCGAAACTACACATCCTGAGTATACAGAAGAAATGATTAAAAATGTTTTGGATGAGCGGCATCAGAGATCAGGAAAAGGTATTATCGACATCTGGAATGTTCTTACTGACTCAGAAAAGAAGCTATGTATTCGTTATCCATTTGACGCATTAAAGGTAAATAAAGCAAAAAATATCGCTACTTCGCAGACAGAGGCAAAATTTGGAACAAATGGTTTAGGAAACAGAAGTGATGCTTTTCGTCATGGAATTTGGAATGCTGAAATGACTGTTTTAATAGGAAAAGAAAGAGCAGAGTTATTTGCAACTGCTCATGAAGACAAAGATGTTACAGGAACAGAATCAGACGGATATCCAAAAACAGCACATAGAGATATGGATTTACATAACAATGAAGTGGGAAGAGAAATAGGAGAAAAAAATAAAGAAGCTTCTGAAAGTGAAATGGCGGATATTATTTATCAGGAAATATATTCTGCAACAACATCATTTATATGGCTACATGAATAAGATTTGAGCAGTGCGATCGCACTGCTCGTCTTCGTATTTTGCATATTTGCGTAATTGATTACTTCTATTATTTGTATCGCTATGAATGAAATAGGGTAGCATGATAGTACAACATGGTTAAGAGGTAGGCAATTATGGAAAGTCGTATTAAACAATTACGTGAGAAAAGAGGGTTAATACAGGAAATCCTTGCAGTAGAATTAGGGATAACACAGCAAATGTTGAGTAAGTACGAAAGAGATGTTACGTTAATAAAAGTAGATATTCTGAAAAAGATTGCTGCTTACTTCAATGTAACAACAGATTATTTGCTGGGAGTTTCAGATGTAAAAAGAGATTTGAATGGGCAGATGAAAATGAACGAAGTACTAGATGAATATTATGATTTAGTGGAAGTGTATAAAGAGTTAGATCCATGTGATCAGGAAATGATTTGGTCAATTATACAAATAGTTAAAAAAACGGGTGAGAAGAAAAAATCAGCAAACATGCAGAAGAGAGTGGAGTAAATGTTAAATATAGCAATTTGTGATGATGATATTCAAATAACTGGAAAAATCGAAGGACTTCTCCAGGATATATCTAAAAGAAATTTTGTTGATACTGAAATCGAAGTATTCTGGAATGGAAAGAGTTTAGCAGATGCTATCGCGGCAGGTGAGAGGTATGATGTTATTTATCTGGATATAGAAATGGATAAAGAAGATGGTATTTCGGCAGCTAGAAGAATTAGAACATACGATAAAAATGTGCGGATTATTTATGTTACAAGCCATGAAAGTTATATGAGAGAATCCTTTGAGGTAAGACCGTTTCAGTTTCTTGTAAAACCTGTAACAGATAAAATAATGGAAAAGTGCTTTAAGTCGGTATATGAAGACATTAATAGTGAAGATTTTTATTTTCGCTATAGTTATCAACGTATGAACCATAAAGTACCAATCAAGGATATTTTATATTTTGAAAGCAACAAACGGAAAATATTTATTGTAACGGAACAAGAAATCCTTGAACTGTACGGAAAACTTAATGAGATTGAAGAAACCCTTAAAACATGTAAAATTTCTTTTTTGCGGGTTCATCAGTCTTTTCTGGTGAATTATAAGCATATATCCGGACAATCTTATGACTCAGTAGTAATGGATAATGGACAAAAAATTTCAATCAGCGAAGACCGGAGAAAGATAATTAGTGAACAATATTGTTCTATGGAGGATACGTTTTATGTGGACGAATAGGGTATTAATGTGTGGGATAGATATATTGCTTTGCCTTTGGGCAGTATATTTATTCTTTTTTTATTTCGATATATTTTTTGTTCGGAAAAGAAAAAGGTATTTGTCGGTGATCGGTATAACGCTGTTCGTGATTTGGCAATTTGGAATAACAACGATTATTAGCTTTCCTGCCTATATTAATATTGCTGTGACGATTATGTTTACGTTTTTGGCAGTTATGATGACTTATGAAGGTAGATGGTGGAACAAAGGTGTATTTGTAATTACCTTTAATGCAATTTGGATGTTGATGGAAACCCTGTGCAACTATATTTTGATAACATACTGCCCTCAATATGCTGAAGTTCGCCAAGTAGGCTCTTTCGTTTCAAAAATATTTTTTAATGCAGTAATTCTTGCATTAAAGAAAGTGTTCACAGATGATGATATTAAAGAGTTGCCGGTCAGATACAGTATTTTACTTGTGTTGATCCCAACAGGAAGTATTTATATCATGAACAATATATTTATGCTTGGATTTGCAAATAATAATGGACGTACTCGTATAAACTCTACATTTACTGTACTTATTTTACTTGGTATGAACATATTGATATTTTATGTCTATATGAAGTTGGCTGATGATTTGAGGTTAAGGAGAATGGCAGCAGTATATGAACAGCAACTGGAATTATGCGAACGTCATCAGCAAGAAAGAGAACTTTCCATGTTGCAGTTGCGGGATATAAAACACAATATGAAGAATAATCTTATTTCTATTCTTGCTTATGCAGAAAATAAAGAATATGAAAAAATGACAGGTTTTATTGAAGAAATTATGGGAGAGGGCGGTATGATGATTGCCTCAATATCGAATAGTGGGAATATTGTGATTGATTCACTGATTGGATATTGGTATGTAACTGCCCAAAACAAAAGAATAATTTTTAAAACTGATATTTGTATTCCGATGATAATGCCTTTCAAAGGAGCTGATCTGAGCCTGATATTGGGAAATTTACTGGAAAATGCAGTGGAAGCAGCAGAGAAGGTTGAAGAAAATAGATATATAAATGTTAAAATGAAATTTGATAAAAATAATCTGTTATTGTTCGTAGACAATAGTTATAAAGGGAAGCTGTTAAAAACAAGAGATAACCGCTTGAAATCTACAAAGTCAGATGCAGAAAATCATGGAGTAGGTTTAGCTTCTGTGTATCGGGCAGTAGCAAAATATCATGGATCAGTGGTAATAGAGGATTCAGAACCAGGAAAATTTAAAATTCGGATAGTCTTATATAGTAATGTGCAGGAATAATTACATGAACACTCGGAATAATTACATAAAAAATAATGTGAAAGGAAAAAATGGTAAAATGGAAAGATAAATTTGGTATGCGGTATGGGGACTGATATATGGATAGCGTGAAAATATTGCTGTTTAGTGATGATGAGAAGCTGTATAACATTACTGAAAGGATTATTGGGAAAAAACATCAATTAAAATGGTGTACTTATCAACAGTTGGAAAGTAATAGATATCCAACGGCAGATGTTGTGATTTTCCATTTTACTAAAGAGATAATAGAGAGGGAAGGGGCATTTGCGGCTATTATAAAAATAAAAGGGAGCTTGGGACATTTAACGCCTATTCTTGCTATTAGCGAAGGGGGATCAATACAGGATATTTTTTCTATACTGAAAGCAGGAGCTTACGATTATATAGAAACAATAGATAACACACGAAAATATAAGAAAAAGATAGAGAACCTGATTTTATGGAATTGGTATATCAAAAAACATACATCAGCAAAAAAGAGGCAATGTTGAGAAAGAACCGGAGAAACATTGCTTCTTTTTTTCTGCCTTTTTGGGAAAAATTACATCAATACTCGGTTTTTTTACAAGAGAACCCAATGGAAGATTTTTTGTAGTAATGTATTGGTAAACAAATGAAAGGAGATTCCTATTATGAAATCTAAAAATTTAAAAAATCAGCCAGCAAAAGTATTAGCAAATTTATCTCTGAAACTTGGTAAAATGTCAGCGGACAGTGCTTGCTGTTATATTTATCATCAGCCAAAGATGCCAGAAGCATTGAAAAAAATGAAGAAACTTTAATTTTATGGGAAGATTATCGGAAAAAATAACAAGATATGTTATTGATGCCGGTGCAGTTTCTGAGGAATTGTATGCAGTATATCAATATGGATTTCAGATTGGATTAGAGATGTTAATTTGCCTATTTGTCTGTATGAGTATAGCGATATACTTGCATACAATCCCAGAATTCCTTGTGTCTACATGTGTTTTTATGTTTTTAAGAACCTATGCCGGTGGTGTACATCTGAATAGCTTTAAGGCTTGTTTCACATGCTCTGTTGCTGTTCAAGTTATGATTTTACAAATTAATAACAAATATCCATTAGAGCTGTTTGTGGCTTGGGGGATTATTTTGGTAAGTTCCATTTGTATATGGAAACTTTCTCCTGTAGAAAACATTAATCATGAGTTGGAAAGAGAAGAAAAGGAGCATTGCCGAAAAGTAACAGGTAAAATACTAGGTGTTATTTTAATTACTGCTGGCTGTTGTACAGCTTTAGGTATGAAAAAGTATATATCCTTGATTGCGTTAACAGCATTGACCGTTTTTATATCACAATGTATCGGTATCATAAAGTATAAAGTTGAAAAAGAGAAAAATTAGCGGGAATGATAGGGGGCTATTATTTCCGCATTTTTATTGTGTGTAGAGTTTTGAAATTATTGTTGGAACAGAAAATCATGGAGGTGGAAATGAATGCAAACCGTTTTTCCAGAATATAAATCTGAAATTGTATTAGGAAATGGTAAATTTCAACTTGATCCCATGTCATATACTGTTATTTATGAAGGAAAAGAAATCAGCTTAGCTCCCAGGGAATTTGAAGTCCTTTATCTTTTAGCCCAAAGGCCAAATTGGGTTATCCCAAAGAAGAATATCTATTGTTCGGTCTGGGGGAGTAATTATTATGATGACCAGATTCCATATAAAACAGTGGAACACGTAGTATGGAAGATACGAAAAAAGATGGGGCATGATATTATAGAAACATTGATCAATGTAGGATATAGGTTGAAAAAGATGTAAAGGCAGGATCATGTGAGTAAAAGTTTTTATATTCTGATTGAATTTTTGGAAGATACGCCATATAATATTGGCAACTATAAGAAGGTGCGCACATACGTTATTTGACTAAATATCATGCTGTAACCAGAAATTAAGATAAACCCTTACAGAGCTTTTGTGGATCATCTAAAGAAAAGGAGGCTGACTATGAACGTATATGAAGAAATAGATCAGGAAACAATGATGCTGCTTTTAGATTCTTTGTGTAAACGGACAGTGGAAGGAAAACAGATATGGGAAAATATGGAGTATAATCCTATTTCCTTTTTACAGAAAGATATTTATGAAAAAGAAGGTACCTGTATATCACAAATGTTTGAAGCAACGACAGTGTTCAATGGTATTGAATATGAATTAGAGCTTTCAGAGTCAATCGAACTTCCGTCTGGCAAGGGCGATATTTTTGGAACCATTTCTTATGAAACAAAAGACGGAGAAGAGAATACGTATGATTTCTCTTTATCTTTTGATGTAGAGAAATATGATGATGCGAATGCAGAAGAATTGCAGGGTATTTTTGGAAACTCAATCATTGTACAGTTTACAGATGCAATAGTGGGAGTATTTGAAAATTCAGATGCGGTAGCTGAGGGATTTGCTTATGCAAGATACTTTCATCAAACAGGAATTGATCCGGAATGGGAAACCAATCCTCTTGTGAAACTGGGTGAGAAACTGATGCAAGAGTGTGCAATGCGGGATTTTCATAAAATAGTATTGGATACAGATTATAGAAAAAGTTTATTGAAACGATCATGAACCTTCTATAACAGGATACAAATTTTTGGGAAACCATTGATATTTCTTAGGGTATCACATATAATATAGTTAAGCCAAAAGGTTTCGTGTAGCGGCACGTAAAAGCTGTACTGTGCCCAGGCAGGGTAAATACAGGGACTATTTTATACTTGAAAGAGTATTACGCCCACACCAGGGAGATACGGTGAGTCCGCACCGGGGACTGAATGATACCGGCGACATTTCAGACATTCGGAAGGGTGTCGCGGCTGACAGCCAGCATAAAACCGCTTTTTAGAACAAAGAGAACGATAAGAGAAGAGGAGGTGCTTTTATATGGCTACATCAAGTATTCTTACCAATGTTGTAATTGAAGATCCGAAAAAAGCAGAAGCATTTGTAGATGCACTTGAAAAGTCCAGTCAAGATCCAGTATGGAAACCTTCTGCACCGTCTATTCCAATATTAGATAGTGTAGAAGAATTACGCAGATTCCTGGGTAGGAAAAGGAACTAAGAGAGATGGATTATGCAGTTGTAAATATTTTAGATTATATGGAACTTATAGGAGAGGAGTCAGTAGTTGATGTCCTCTCCGGTTTTTCGTGTCCGAAGAATAAAGAAATAGAGAATTTTGTCCGTAATAATGCGGTAGAGTTCGCAAAACGGAAGATGTCCATTACTTATCTTTTGTTAGATGAGTACAGCAGGGTTTTGGCAATTTTTGCAATCACACATAAAGCAGTGCAAATTTTGGGGACAAATCTTTCTTCTACGTTGCAAAAAAAGATACAGCGGTATGCACAAAAAAATGAGAAGACAGATGAATATGCTCTTTCTGCTTTTCTGATCGGTCAGTTTGGAAAAAGTTATCAGCATAAAGACGCACCCGTTCCAGATGGCGGAAAGATGATGGAAGCGGTATTGACCATTCTCAAGCATGTACAGCGTGAAATTGGTGGTGGTGTTGTATACTTAGAGTGTGAGGAAAAGCCGGAGCTATTGAATTTCTATCAGAATGAGAAAAACAGATTCCGGAAATTCGGAGAACGTTTATCAGAAAAAGAAAATGTGAATTATATTCAGATGCTACGAATTTTATAAAAAAAGAATAAGGATACATAAGGTGCAGGTGATTCTGGGATAGAGGAGTCACCTGTATTTTTTATGCCTAAATGAAGAGATAATGCAGTGCTTTTTCGTAAATAGTGCAAAAATCGTTTTCAAGGCGTTCAGATATAATAAATCTCTAAAACAAAAAAAGGAAAGAAATGGTAATGAAACGGGGAAATCTTGCCTCCATAGTCCATTACCAGGGAAAGGATTTGTAATTATAATAGAGCCTGTAATCAACGAGGAGATAAAAGAATGCAGAATGAACTTTATATTGTAGCAGATGCCATAAAAGCCTTGCGGGAAGCCAGAGGGCTGACCCAGGAGCAGCTTGCGGAGAAAGCAGATATTTCTGTATCACATCTGGCAAAGATCGAAACACATGCCAGACTTATGGGAATGAAAACCTATATCCGTCTGCTGGAAGCTATGGATATTCCCATAAAAGAACACTTCATACACATGGGGACAGCAAAAAAAGATATGATGCTGAAGGAAAAGATCTGGTATCTGGTACAGGATTGTGATGAAAGGGAAACCAGCCTTTTGATTTATTCCATAGAGGGAATTAAGAAAGGGCTAAAGGAATATCAGCAAGACAGCAGGAAGTGAGAATACAGATGGGGAGGAAAAGGGAAATGTTATCAAGAGAAAAGGTGGAAGCAGTATTATTTAAAATGGGAATGCCGGCCAATGTAAAAGGATTTGGTTATATCGTAGACTGTGTTCTGATCCTGGAGAAAGACAGCAAGATCAAAACGACATATCTGTACTTTAAGGTAGCCCAGCAAAATGGCACGACAGGGCAGCGGGTAGAACGGGCAATCCGTCATGCGTTTGATATTGTCCGAAGTTGCAGAGGTGATTATGATGTGGTGAACCATTATATCGGTTTTATCAACTGTGCCAATTCCCCTTCCTTATCCATGCTCACAATGAAGATACGGGAGGAAGCACTGGAAGTACCGGAACCACAACTGGAAAAGAAAGAAGAGAACGTGATTACGGGAATTACCGAAGACCGGCTTTTGGAGTTGATGCGGCAGGCATACACAGAATTCTGGGCAGATATGATTATCCGGTTAAAAAAATAAAGAGAAATGCAGACCGAAAACAGTCTGCCAAAACACATCAGGGTTATGGTGTCTTTTGGCAGGCTGATGTTTTCAGCCGGGAAGAACCTTGAAAACTGAATATCAGTATGGTGATATTTTTTTAAAACAAACGTGTCATTTCTGACGCTAATCTATAGAAATATCTTAAAGGACACAAAACATTTCGGCACATTCTATTTTGTATGATGCAGGGTCATGAGCTGTGCGAAGATACATTTGTCCGCATTGACAGCAGGTAAGGCAGAAAAAAAGCGGATCAAACAAGGAATCGTAGAAGATGAAGGAAAAGTGTGAGCAGCGCCCGGACATAGGCTGTGGGTGGCAGGCAGTCTGAAAGCCGAATGATAATGATACCTTTGCATAAAACACTGCAACCAGGGTAGCGTCTGGGACATGCTGCAGCGGGAAAGGGTGCTGCAGGGTGTCAGGCGGCCAGCCGGGCCGGTCCTACATGCTCCCGTTCACACCGGGGTGAGAAAATAAAAAACATGCTGGCAGGGAAAGCCCTGCCGGTATGGTGTGTAAAATGGGTTCATTTTAGGGCTATGGGGAAACGCCGGTTTCTTTATAGCCCTGGAATGAAAACAGGAGCCAAAGAAAGAGGAGGCAGAGCAATGAATAGAGAGATGTTACAGAAACTGTTTTCAGAAGATAAAGAGGTCTTTCAGGGAGGAATGTTATTCCCTGCATGGATCTGCAAAGGAAAAAAAGAGATAGAAAATAGGAACAGTCCCCAGCGGGCGGCAGTGTATCTGGATATTCCCATTCCATGTGCCGGGCTTTTGTATTATGAAAAAGAAAAAAGCCTGCATTACTGTGAACAGCAGACTTACCATGTGGTTACTTTACTGGAAGGTGTAGGGTGTGGTAATTCCATAGAAAAAGAAAACTGGCAGAGGCTGGCAGTGCTTGCAGGAAAAGGCATGATTGACGTGATTGTGGTATCCGGGCTTAGCAGGTTATCCTATTGTCCGGAGGAAATTTTACAGACTATGGAACTGCTCCAGGCTTTCCAGGTGCAGATAGACTGTATCGGTTATGGGATTTTAGATTATGCCAGACTGAAACAGTATTTAATGCACACCTGGGAGAAACAGGAACAATTTGAGCAGGACTTAGATGCGTATCTGTGCAGTTGCTGTACCAGGGAAGGGATATAATGCTCTCGCGGGAAGAACTGCTGAAGATGCGGGAAATGACGTTTGAGGACATTGACCCGAAAGAGATACAAGATGTAGAGAAACTGAAGATTGATGTAAAAAAGAGCAAACCGGAGAAGGTCCGGGAAATCCTGGAGTCCGGAAAGAACCCTTATTTTCTGAAATATAAAGGGATCACCATAAAGATTGGGTTTGCTTCTACCAACCGTACCATAGAGGAAGCCATGCAAAGCCTTGTGCAGATGAAATGGTAAAGCCACGACAGGGATAGGGAAAAAAGCGGATTGTTGGCAGATTACAGGGTGGACAAACCTTCTGGACTATGGTAGGATGATGGCAAGGACCTAGTAGCCTCTATCATTTAGGGAATCGGCTGACGAATCTAAATGATAGGAGCGAATACAATGAAAAATCAAATACTTAAAAAAATCTATCGTGCGGTTGTTTACCTGCGCCTTTCTGACGAAGATGGTGATAACAGGGAAAGCGACAGCATATCAAACCAGAGGATACTAATCCATAGCTTCTTAAAGAGCCACCCTGAAATTCAGGTGGTAAAAGAATGTGTAGATGATGGATATACCGGCACAAACTTTAACCGCCCCGGTTTTCAGGAAATGCTGCGTATGCTGGAAGAGGGGGAAGCAGATTGTATTATTGTCAAAGACCTTTCCCGTTATGGAAGGGACTTTTCCGGTGTTTTACAGTATGTGGAACGTATCCTGCCGAAAATGGGTGTGCGCCTGATCCTTGTCAATGACAATTATGACAGCCTCACGCCAAATCGCGATTTCCTTACCCTGAGATTTAAAAGTTTAATCAATGACCTTTATCCTGCGGATACCTCCAAAAGTGTGCGCTCTCATTTGTATGTCAAAATGACAGCCGGGCAGTGTGTAGCGCCTTTTGCTTTTTATGGTTATCTGAAATCCGAAGAGGATAAACATAAGCTAGTTATGGACGAAGTGGCAGCTTCTGTTGTACGGGATATTTACCACATGAAAATGCAGGGCTACAGCCTGACGGATATATCTGAAGAATTAAACCGGCGTGGGATCTTGACGCCTCTTCGGTATAAGCAGGTATATTTAAAACAGAAATTAAAGACAGGGTTCCGTCTGACGGAAAAACCGGTCTGGATGCCAACTATGGTGCGTCGTATCCTTCTTGATGAACGCTACACCGGAGTGCTGATACAGGGAAAAACCACAACGCCAAACCATAAAGTAAAGGTTGTGATCCACAAAGAGGAAGCTGAGTGGATACGGTATGAAAATGCCTTTGAGCCGGTTATCAACAGACACCAATATGAAGTGGTGGGCAACCTGATGAAAATGGATACCATGAGAGGGGCAAAGGGGCTGGCGCTTCTTTCAGGCCTGGTAAAATGCGGGGACTGTAAAGAAAGCATGGTGCTGAAAAGCCCGGATAAAGTCCACCACTATTATGTATGTTCGACTTCCCTTTATGAAAAGCAGTGCAGTTCCCATAGTATCAGTGAGAAAAAACTGGTAGGGGCTGTGACAGAAGCAATCCTGCATTATATTTCTGTTCTGGTAGAGCTGAAGGAGATACTGGCGTATGTAAAAACTGCCGCAATCCCAAGACAGCGGCTTTTGGAAGAAGACAAAAAACTGGAGATGCTGGAAAAGGAGAGCCAGAGGATCTTAAACATTAAAGTAAAACTGTATGACAGTTTTGCAGAAGAAATCCTGGATCGGACAGAATTTGAAACCTTCAAAGCAAAGTATGACCAGTCTTTAGAGGAAATCCGGCAGGCAATGGAGTGCCAGCAAAGGGAAATCCGAAACTTGCAGGAAACCCTTGAAAAACAGCAGGAGTGGCTGGAATATTTTCTGGAATACCGGGACCGGACGGAAGTGGATCGCTTAATGCTGGTAAATCTGGTCAAACGGATTGAGGTATATGAGCAGAAGCGTATTATCATTCATTTTTGGTTTGAAGATGAATTTGAAAAGGTATTGGGACTGCTGGAAACAGTAAACAGGGCAAAGCCAGACCGGCGTGTGGAAGCCTTCCTGAAAGGAAAGGAGGCGGAAGCAAGTGCCTAAGGTAAGCAAAAGAGGACAGAAAAGACAAAGCAGCAAGCCGGAAATGAAGTATCTAAGAACCTATATTTATGTAAGGCTTTCCGAAAAGGACGGAGGGCATGGCAGAAGGGATTCTATTTATATCCAAAAACAGATCTGTGAAGACTACGCAAAGAAACACCCGGAAATGCTGGTGGTAAAAGTCTATGCGGATAATGGTGTGACAGGTACAACGTTCCAAAGGGACGCTTTTGAAGAGTTGATGGAAGATGTGGCAAATAAAAAGGTTGACTGCATTATTGTAAAGGATTTTGCCCGGTTTGGAAGGGACGCCTTAGATGCTGTCGATTTGATTGATGTGATTTTCCCAACCTTAAATATCCGGTTTGTTTCCGTTATGGACGAATATGACAGTGCAAACCCGGTTTGTGTAGAAGACCGGACCACGAATATTTTGAAGCACTTTATGAATGATTATTATGCCAGGGAAGTTTCAGAGAAACTGGTACAGGCACACCGGCTGTCCAGGGAGCGGGGAGAGTTCTGGGGTTCCAGACCTCCTTATGGATACCAAAGGGCAGAGGAGAACAGCAAGAAGCTGGTGCCGGAACCAGAGGAGGCAGAAATAATCCGGCAGATTTTTTACTGGTATGTGTTTGAAGAAATGTCAAGCTATGATATTGCAAGGGAACTGAATGGCAGAAAGGTATTAGGACCGGAGGACAGCTACCAGAAAAGGAAACAGGGAAAGGAGCCGGAAAAAAGGCGGTTATGGAGATCAGACGGTATTCGGAAGATTTTACAGAACCCCGTTTATATAGGCGCTGCTGTTTATGGAAAAACAAAACAGATGCTTGCGCAGAATATTCCCCTTCAGATGATACCAAAAGAGCAGTGGGAAGTGTGTGAAAATGCCTGGGAAGCAGTTGTGGAACAGGCGATTTATGAGAAAGCACAGGAAATTGCAAAGGAACGCTGGAAAGATACGTTAGATAACTGGGCTGCAAACCCAAAAGAAAAGCAGGGGGCAGACGGTCCTTTTAAGGGAAGGATTTTCTGTGGACACTGCGGAAGACGTCTTGGAAGGGGCAGGAATGGTGGCAATGAGAAACATAAATATATGGCTTATAAATGCCCGTCCTTTTCCCTTACCGATCATACGGAATGTTTCCGGGCAGTGAATGAAATCTACATCAATCAGGCAGTCAAGGCAGCACTCCGCTATCAGATCCAGCTTGCTGTAGAAAGTAAGAAAACCTATGGTGCAGAGCTTTATCAAAAGCTGGAGCAGGAGGTAGCAGAAAAAATAAAAAATGCCAGACAGAAGTATGAGAAATATGGAAGAAAACTGGAAACCTTGTTTGAGCATTATGCTACCGGGCTGTTGGACTGCAAGGAATATCAGGAGATTAAATCAATCTATCAGGAAGAACAGCAAGCAGCCAGGCAGAATATGAAGCAGATACAGCTTCGTGGACAACACCTGTTAGATCAGGTGAAGGCAAGAATGGATTGGACAGAGGAACTTCTAAAGTACCAAAGATTTCAGAAGATAGAGAAAGGAATTGCGGACCGCTTTATTGAAAAGATTACGGTATATTCCAAAGACTATGTGGAAATCGTGTTCTGGTTTGGGGATTTATTTGAAAAGGAGCTGGAAAAAGAACTGGACAATATGGAAGGAGGTCTTCCGTATGCAGTGTGATTTTGTTTTTGCTTATCTGCGTCTTTCCAGAGATGATAAAGAAAAAATGGAGGAAAGCAACAGCATTAAAAATCAAAGGCTTTTAATTCAGCACTTTGTAGAAAACCAGCCGGAGTTTGCAGGGGCAAAGCTTTTCTTCTTTGTAGATGACGGTTACAGCGGTACAACGTTTGACCGCCCGGAATTTAAGCGCATGATAGGGCTGATCACCAGGAGAAAACGGATCTGTATCATTGTCAAAGATTTGAGCCGCCTGGGAAGGGATACCATAGAAACACAAAACTATATCGAAAAAATATTTCCGTTCCTTGGGGTGCGCTTTATTTCAATCAATGATTTTTATGACAGCAGCCAGAAACCTTCTGAAAGAAAGGATACGGAGATTAAATTTAAGAACCTGATCAATGGGATTTATCCCCAGATTTGTTCCGACAATATCAAAAAAGTCATGAGGAAGCAGGCTGAAATGGGACAATATCATGGTTCAATCCCAACATACGGATATTGCTTCCATGACGGGGTGCATACAAAACTTCATCTGGATACGGAGGCAGCCTCCATTGTGAGAGGGATCTTCGACCAGAGGTTAGCAGGAATGAGTTATGCAGACATTGCCAGGGCTCTGAACGAAAAAGAACTTGAAACACCTACGGTATATCTACAAAGGAAAGGCTGGGCACCGGAATCAAAGAAATCCGTACAGTTCTGGGACGGAAATTTAGTGAAACAGATTTTATTTAATCCGGTTTATGCAGGACTGACAGTAAGAGGGAAAACAGAAACCAGGGTTCCGTCAAAAAGAGAGTGCCGGTATATTCCAAGAGAGGATTGGATTTGTGTAGGAGGAAGACATGAAGCGATTGTAACGGAACAGGAACTCCAGAAGGTTCAGGACATGGTAGAGAAAAGGAGAAAATATTATGGGAGGACACCGTCTCCTGAAAATATTTTTTCAGGCCTGATCCGTTGCGGACATTGTGGTCGGAAAATGAGAATACGGGTGGCATATAAAGAAAAACCGATTTATTGTGGAAGCACTACAACAGCCCCAAATGCTTCCTGTTATCCAAAGAAATATAAGCAGAAAGAGTTGGAAGAACTGGTGCTAATTATGATAAGACAGCAGGCAGCCCTTGCAGAGGATACCATAAAGCAGTTAAAGAAAGCCAATCAGACTTTGAATATTCCGAAACTCCGATATCGGAAAAAGCAATATGAAAAGAAGTTGGCGCTTTGTAAACAGGAGAAAATGGAATTGTATGAACAATATGCAGAAGAACAGATTTCTTTGAAAGATTACCTGGTACGAAAACAAACCTGTATGGAGAAGACAGCAGTTTATCAGCAAAAGATACAGGAGGTAGAAGCAAAAATTTTAAAAGGGGAGGAGGAAAAACAAAAGGAGAAATCAGAGGGACTGCAACTTTTTGTAAAATATAAGGGATTGGAAGAGCTATCTTATGAAGTTCTGCATGAGCTGATTGAAGTCATAAATTTTTATGATCCGGAACATATTGAAATTGTATGGAAATACAGGGACGAATTTCTGGAAACAGTAGAATAAAAAAGAAAGAACCAGGAGAGCTTATTGTCCTGTATTCCAGTAAAGAAGATTTCATAAAAGAGGAGGAAAACGCTGCGGTGTCTTCCTCTTCTTTGTATTAGGAGAAAATTTGGCAAAGAAGATGGGGGAAGAGCCATGTATCTTGAAACATATTCTATGAAAGAACTGATGGAACTGATAGAAGAGAAAGGGTATTGCTCTGTGGAGGCAGTAGAAATCCTGAAAGAAATGGAACAGGCAAAAAAAGGGTATGATTTTTTACTCCGGGATTGTGAGAAAAAAGCGTGGAAAACAGACCAGGTGGTAGTTGATTATTACCGGCATCTCTTAGAAGAATTGCGGAAAGCGTTGCCCTATGATGCTATGGGAGGACAGCACACGATTCCGATTTTGGTGTTACAGGAGTTCCGTAAACCGGACATTGTAGAAAAAATCAGGGATTTTATTGGCTGTCAGGCTGGATTTTCCGATCATGCTCTGTTACAAGAAATACAAAAATTTATGACCGTACATCTGGACCCGCAGGGAATTATCCTCTATATGGACGTATTGGGAAAACAGCCGGCGGCAAGGAATGTTTACAAACAGGGAGGACAAATATGGTAAAAGAAAGAGTATTGGCGGTTCCGGATACAAGTATTTTTATTGCAGAGCTGCCGGAAGCGACCAGAAACATCATACGGAAAGATTTAGAAGAACACGCAAGAGAACATCATTACCGGCTGGAATGGGATCTGGAAAATAAGGATTATATGGCAATGGGCCAGAGATTTTACGATATAGAAGGCATTTATATGGGAACATATCTGCATTTCTGTAAGGAAGGAGAAGATGTAGAAGCCTATGAAAGAAGCCTGAAAAGAAACATTTCTATCAAATTGTACCAGGACGAGGTAGAAAAGCTTTGCATGAAGTCTGGAGTTGTTGGATTATCAATTAGTGAACTGTTTGAAAACTTTGTTGCCGATTTGATTTGCGGTACACATACCAATGGATCTGATGAGCGCATGTATATTGAGCAGTGGTTTGAACGGTGTTATTTCAGCATTATGCCAGAGAAAACTTTTTTATCTTATCTGCTTGAAATGCAGGAAGTAGACAGCGTTTTGGAATGCTGGGAAATCTTGCAGGAATTGAAGGGTCTGGACGAACCAGACAGTTATGACAAAGAGGAACTGGAAATCCAGCAGAACACTTTGGAAGAGTATTTTCAGGAATATAGAACCTATACAAGAGAACCGGCAGAAGAGCAGTTGGAAGCTGCTATGGAAAAAGTGTTGGAATGGAATAAAGAAAGAGAACATTTATTGGAGGGGACTGTTCCAGAGAAGTCTTTGGGGCGGTAGCCGGATTAGAGAAAGGAAGAAAACAGTGATAAGTAATGCGGAGAGAATTGTGTTAAGGAATATGTACCCGCCAGGGTGCCGGGTAGAATTGGAAGATATGGAGGCTGATCCGTATGTAAAACTGAGTCCCGGTGATTTAGGAACTGTACAGTTTGTAGATGATGCCGGACAGATCCATGTATCCTGGGATTGTGGACACAGCCTTGCTATGGTGTTTGGTGTAGATCATTGCAAATGTGTTATGAGAGAGGAACGCTTGCAGGAAATATTACAGAGAGTACAGGCTATGCCATTTGAGAACTTGGAAAAAATGGAACTATATATTAGGGAAAAATTATCCGGGGCTTTCCCCAAAATCAGCTTTCAGAAAAAAGAAGGGCAGGAGGTTCTTGTAGATATGGGAGTTGCTGCATTTATGAAAAAAGGTCTTGGTGTGGCAATTCAATATGAAACGGACAGTCAGCAGCACATCTTCATAAAAAAAATGGAAATGCAGGGACAGGAGCTGGAAAGGAAAAATCCTTTTCCAGTACAGAAGAAGCGATAAGAATGTTTTCTTTTAATTGCAAAAATCGACAATTTTTTTTGGATATAACTTGACAGGATAGGGAAAGACGACGCTTTTGAATGCACTGGCGGGCTATATCCCTAAAGATGAACGTGTTATCACTATAGAAGATACAGCGGAATTACAGATTCATGGAGTAAAAAATCTTGTGCGGCTTGAGGTACGCAATTCGACAGCTGACGGTGAATATGAAATTACAATCAGAGATTTGATAAAATCAGCGCTGAGGATGCGCCCGGACAGAATTATCGTCGGTGAGATACGCGGGGCGGAGGCCATTGA